>TARA_R110000868_G_scaffold43748_3_pt1 | contig 55492 bp, 48 predicted proteins | sample TARA_R110000868 | Tara Oceans TARA_R110000868 (sample SAMEA4397489) | marine metagenome | biome: Polar Biome; feature: [SRF] surface water layer (ENVO:00010504); material: water (ENVO:00002006), including particulate matter (ENVO:01000060) such as... | depth 5 m | reverse complement strand
GCCCCTGAAAGTGCATCAGTAGTATAACCACTCAATCAAATCAAAATGACCAGATACGATGTTCGTTGTGCCGCTGCCCCTTGGGAGAACACTACCACTGATCTTGATAGTGCAATTGACCTGGCCTATTCTTTGTCTGAAGAGTATCAATGTGATGTAAACATTCTTTATAATCACACTGGCACAATCTATACCACTGTTTCTAACTTTTCGATTCCGACAACTTGTAAAGGTTATCATTCTTTTGCTGGTTAATTTTTATACAGGCAATAAATAATGACTTCTCATTTTGCAACATCTAATCTCTCAAAGATTTCTACCAAGTTCAGGACTTCTGGTAACATTTCACAACCACGAAGAAAGGCAGGTTCATCACTCAATGAGATTGGAATAAGTAACAAGGAGACTATCAAATGTACCACACCTGATGAGTATTTGGCAAGACTTCATTATGCATTTGATTATACTGAAGACAAAAAATTAAAACAGTTTCTTTATAGTGAAATCCGCAAACTTCATATTCAGAGAGGAACTTGGTAATCATCAGTAATTCTTACTGGGCCCCTGAAAGTGCATCAGTAGTATAACCACTCAATCAAATCAAATCAAAATGCCCCGCAAGATCGAAACCCTGATGAATGCTGCCATCACCAACCGTCAGGATTGGGCAATGAATAACACTCGGGTTGAGTATGAGCAGGGCAATTGTGTCTCCCGTGTCTATCTTCACGACAACCTGATTGCCGAAGTGGGTGATAGGTTCATCCGTCTTTATGATGGAGGGTGGCAATCCAATACCACCAAATCCCGTCTGAATGCTATTCTTCGGGAGCATGGATTGAAGAATGAAGGTGTCTATCAGAAGGCATACAAATGGTTCCTTCAGTTATTCGATGGAACTTCAATTCCATTTTTCAGTGGTATGAGACTTAACTGAACTTAAGGGTTTTGATTGTGAGAGGAGTTAAATCCTCTCTTTTTTTATGTTTATTGATAGAACCAATAACAACCTTTCCAGGTGTATTTGTGTGGATGTTTAAGTGATTTTGTGCAACCACTATTACCACCAGTTCCCAATTCTCTTCCTGCTGCTCTTACACTTGGAAAGGTATATTTCACTTTATTTGTTATCTTATCCACACCATAGATTGCATAACTTTTCTCCTTATCTTCAAGTTTGATAATTCTATGACCTTTAACTTTCCAACCGTGTTTAATAGAGCGGTGAAGATTTGAAACTGCGATATTCAAACCATTTGCACATTCAGTTAAACTATCATAATAAGTTTCTTCCAAAGTATTCACATTTATTGTTTTTACCTTAATAGAACTATGCTTACCATCACCTCTAATAGTAAAACCAATTCCGTTTCTTTTCATAGAATTTCTTATATTCTCAATGTGTTCTGGTGTCTTCTCAACACCAGTCATTGTGTCACTAATTCTATTCTTTAGTTCATCACTTATTCGATACTGTCCTCCTGCACCTGTTGTTTGATTGTAACCATTACTGTAAGCATCATAGTGCTCAATCCAATAAGTTTCTCTTTCATCTAAAGTATTCTCAACGCACTCTTCTATCACTCTTATGTTAAAGTTATCTACACCATACTTTTGCATTGATTTGTATAGTGGAGCAGGGTTCATTCTCTGTGATTGATACAGATGTTCCTTCCATCTTTTGTTCAAATCACATATAGTTTGTCCTATGTAATACTTGCCTGTTTCTTTATTGTAGATGGCATAGATTGTTCCTTGGTTCATTACTAATAAGACGCTTCAATTATATGTATAAATAGCAGGTTTTTGACTGGTAGATTGCTATACTAAAAGGAAGAAAAAGATAAGGTGAGATAATATAAAAATAAACCTATAAGTGTATGATATTTGATTAACTTATGAGTGTGATTAAATGTCTCTGGACCTTGTGATCTTACGCTTCGCATTATAACACGCGATCTCACAAAATGTCAACCCCCCACCCCCCAAAAATATCAGAAACCCCTCATAAATACTCCACAGTCCCCTTGACAACATTCCCCCAGTACTCTAAAATAGTTCTATAACACCACAGGAGCAAAGTTATGTCACTCGCCTATCAGCAAGCACAGAAGCAACGTGTTAGAATTACATTGGATTTGAATGTACTTGAAGATTTCAATCCGCGTGATATTGACTTTGAGAAACTCTTTAAACTTGAACCAAATGAGAACGTTGAGGTTTATATTGAGGAGTTTGATAGGTATTGACAAAAACAGGCTAATAAGTCTACTAAATAAACTTGTAGTAACAGTGTGAGACTGATACTGAATTAGACACATTTCTTTCCCAGATAGCACAATAGGCGGTTAACCCGATGAGAATAAGACTATCACAGTGGATATAAAGAAATCACTATCATTTTCACAATCAGAATCACACACACGTTTCTATAAATTTATTATAAAAAGAGAGGGTTAGAACGCCAACTCTGAATATTTGTTGCGGCATAATACATCTTTATTTTTCTTAAGAAAGTTTCTTTGTTGATGTATTGCATCCTCCAATTTCTGTTGACGGGCAATCAAATTACTTTTGTTAATTTGATTGTATTTGATTGTACTTTCAGGTTTCTTTTTGTATAAAGATTTAATCAAATCTTCATCAAGCATCTCAATAAAAACAAGAAATCTTTCTCTGATTTTCTTATACTCACTTGGGGTAAGTCTTTCGGTGTCAGTAATATTCTTTCTCTTCCGATTTAAGTGCGTAAGCAATGCACTTTGTTGATATTGCATGTCTTCAATATTTTTAGTAATCCAATTATTCATATCTCTAATATAGTTGTCTTTTTCTTTTTGGTAAATTACATCGTCATTGCCGCTTCTAATTTGCAATATTTCTAACTTTTTATCTACAAAGTTTGCAATTCTGTTTAATTTCATGGTCCTGCAAGATGGGATTTTGATAGAATCTATCTCTGCAACACTTTCTATCAAAATAGAATCTAATCCTTCAATATTGAAGACTTTGTTTAACGTTTCGCAGTTAAAGCGTTCCATTTCTACTCTAAGTTTGGGTGGTAGTATTATTTATAAGGGACACCATTTCTGATGTCCCCGCCTGAGAAGTACCACCCACTTAGGCACATTATTTAGGGGTAAATTAGTGTCTAAAAATATAACAATATAACAATATGACACATTAAATCATTACTACTGGGCCCCTCAAAGTGCATCAGTAGTATGAGCACCAATCAAATGACCGAAACTCTCAACCGCACTGATTATTCTGCTCTGGATATCATTCAGAGAGTGCTGACATGTTATGAACAAGAACCCTCTTTGGTTGGTTATGAGAATGCTCTGTGGGCAATTTCAATGATCAAACATGAAGTTGAGCAGACTGGCAGGACAGTGTAGATACCTACTGGGCCCCTCAAAGTGCATCAGTAGTATAGACACCGAACCAAACCAAGATGACCACTTCCTACCAAACAAACGCTCTGGACATTTCTTATAATGGATGGTCTTCATATGAGACCTGGAACGTTGCTCTCTGGATCAACAATGATGAGAATTTGTATAACCTTGCTATGGAGGCAGGTGATTATGAGACTCTTGTGAATTGCCTTTATGAGAACTTTGGCGTGAAAGAAACCAAGGACGGTGTAAAGTTTGCCGATCCTAAAGTAAACGTGATTCAGATTAACTCTGACGTGTTTGATTTCTGAATCCGGGCCCCTCAAAGTGCATCAGTAGTATAGACACTCAACTTTTCTAAAATGATCACCGAACAGTATACTTATTCCCTCTATTCTTTTGCTTATAGCATCATCGGATTCTCTGAGCAAGATAACATCCGGAGCACTTATGCAGGTTATCTTGATTTTATCACAAACCTAGATCTTTGGCACGATGATATCTGCCGGCCACTAGCTGTAGATTCTCGTGCAAAAAAAGTACTTTCAATCTAAGTCTTCGGTCGAAACCAAAAAGACTATGGATCTCTGATTAAGTAACAACAACAGTCCTGAGTTATGACTATAAACTAACTCTGTGAATTTGAGCAGAATCACATTAATCATGCCCATGTAGATAATTAATGCGATCTACCATGAATAGCAGTGCTACATGTCACAACTCTGCCGAACAGTCAACTACACTTTTCTTCTTTATTATGTCTAACTCTGTTGTTCTTTCTCTGCTTGCACAAGGTAACAATGGCAATGAAATCTTGAACATTCTCGATGCTATCGTTGCTGATATTGAGCAAGAGAATATTGATGATGCTGCAGAATACTTCGCAGCACTCTGATACTCTCTCTGTGCCCTCTGGTTGACACTGGAGGGCACTTATGTTATGATATTCGTGTATGCGTATATGGCAGTGTTTTGATGCCCTCTGGTGGCGGTTGAGGCGGGCGTAACGGGCGGCGTTTATAAAAAACCTTAAGTCCCTAACCTACAATGTATGTCTTTTTCGACATATATCTCTCTTTCATAAAAAATTTCCCGGACCTATGAGACCATATAAAAACCTTCGCACAACAAAAAAACCTTACTGGAATTTTTGGAAGGTTGTTCTTGCAGGATGGATGATAAGATATCCTAGGCCGTTTTTTGTTGCACTAGGATTTTGTATGGTATTGATATATAATGCAGTATCAAAATGAATTAAGAAAAAAAAATTCCGGGAAAATTTTTATGACTTGTAAGGTATATCACATTTATGCAAAGAATAAGTGTTTATTTCATTCAATCAAAGAAGAAGAATTTAGAACGACTTGGAATACTTTAAAGAATATGGTTGGTATTATGAAGACTGATTATAATGTAGAAGATTTATCTTATGAGGAATTGACAGATTATAAATATACTGATAAAATTGATATGAAGGTTGATTAAACTTTATGGCAAAAGGATTTACTGTTAAGACCGTCGCACCAAAAGTTTCTACTGAAGAGTGGGACTATAATGCGATCAAAGAAAGAATGAGAGGAAAGTCAATTGTTTTCTGTCTTCCTGGTAGAGGATGTTCATTTACTTTTCTAAAATCATTTGTACAGTTATGTTTTGATATGGTACAAAATGGAATGAGTATTCAGATTTCACAAGATTACTCATCAATGGTAAACTTTGCACGTTGTAAGTGTTTGGGTGCAAATGTACTTCGTGGTCCAAAGCAAATTCCATGGGACGGTAAATTAAACTATGATTATCAACTTTGGATTGACTCGGATATTGTCTTTGATTCTCAGAAGTTCTGGCAACTTTGTGATCTTGCACTGAATGCAGAAGGAGATGAGAAAGAAATTGTTTCTGGTTGGTATGCAACAGAAGATGGACACACAACATCTGTTGCACACTGGTTAGAGGAAGAGGACTTCCGCAAGAATGGTGGAGTGATGAATCATGAAACTGTAGAATCAATTTCAAAGCGTAGAAAACCTTTCACAGTGGATTACACTGGATTTGGTTGGGTACTGATTAAGCACGGTGTTTTTGAGCGTCTTGAATATCCTTGGTTTGCTCCAAAGATGCAAGTATTTGATTCTGGGAATGTTCAGGATATGTGTGGTGAGGATGTTTCATTCTGTCTTGATGCAAAAGAAGCTGGTATGATAACATGGTGTGATCCAAGAGTTCGTGTGGGGCATGAGAAAACTCGTATAATTTAAATCATTTTAAAATGGAGAAAACTTAATGGCTATCAAAAGTAAAACAAATAATGCTTCTTTTCAATCGGGAGCACCAAAGAAAACTCGCCAAGGACGTTCAGTGCGTACTTTACTTAGCGCAACCTCTCGTAATGGGAGTAAGAAGCGTTATAGAGGGCAAGGTCGTTGATTCAATTAAATCCTACAATCCCAGTCATTACTCCAAAAGGTAATGGTTGGGCATTTTTTTGTATTGATAGATCTCAAGAACATGATCTTGAGTGGGTAGTATTCCTAGATACTAATGGAGAATGTTGGACTTTTAAAAATTCCAATATCAGAATACAAAAAAATTATACACTTCATCGAAATCACATTCCCCAAGGCATCTATAATAACCTATAATATCGATGTAAGTCATTCGGGATAGCAACCCCGTAAAAAGTTCTGATTTTTTAAATCAGGAGCAAAAAAATGACTAAAGAAATAGAACCAAAAATGCTTCGTGAGATTGCAAATGACAATCTTACACCCAAAAAGCATGATTTTCAAATTCAAAAAGAACTTCATGAAAAAATTCGCAATGATGAAGATTATGATGATTGGCAATATGGTACGGAACCCATATATGGAATGTAAAAAACCTTGATAAATAAGATAGATTTATATTTTTTTTATGCCTGTAGAAAGGGTAAGTAAAGGTTTCAAAGATCTCAGTATGTCTTTTCAAGTTAGTCCCTTGAATTATGATCTTATTGCGATTAAAAATGAAACTGCAATTGCCCGTTCTATTAGAAATCTTATTTTTACTCCAAGAGGAGAAAGATTTTTTAATTCAAATCTTGGATCTGGAGTATCAAAAGTTCTTTTTGAAAATATGGATGAAATTACAGCATCTGTATTGCAGGATGAAATTAAAAATACAATTGATAATTATGAACCAAGAGTAGATTTGATTAGTGTTGATGTATCTCCAAACTATGATACTAATGAATTTTATGCAACCATTACATATAATATTGTTGGAATTGATGTATTACCACAACAATTATCATTTGCATTACAGCCAACACGATAAATGGCATTAGTAAATTTTACCAACCTAGACTTCGATCAAATCAAGATTTCGATTAAGGAATACCTTAGATCGAATTCAAATTTTACTGATTATGATTTTGAAGGATCTAATCTATCAGTATTAATTGATACATTAGCGTATAATACATATATTTCCTCATATAATGCTAATATGATTAGCAATGAGGTTTTTATTGATGGAGCAACTTTAAGAGAAAATGTTGTTTCTCTTGCAAGAAATATTGGATATGTTCCAAGATCAAGAACTGCATCGCGGGCAAATATTTCTTTCTTCGTTGATACTACAAGTTTTACAATCAATTCAATTACATTAACTCTTAAAAAAGGTGTAGTTTCTACATCAACAGGATCTTTTGGTGGTGATAGTTATAGATTTATTATTCCCAATGATATAACGGTTCCAGTAGTTAATGGAATTGCATTTTTTGAAAACATAGACATTTATGAAGGAACCTTCTTAACTTCCAACTTTACTGTCGATGCAAATAATCCAAATCAAAAATTTATTTTAGATAATGCAAATATTGATACATCTCTAATTCAAGTGAGTATAAGAAATACACAATCAAGTACAACATCTAGAAAATTTATAGTATCAAATAGTATATTTGATGTCACTGCAGACTCAAAGGTATTTTTTATTCAAGAAATTGAAGATCAAAGATATGAATTAATTTTTGGTGATGGAATTTTTGGACAAAAATTAGAAAATTCAAATTACATTGAAGTATCTTACATCTCCACAAGTGGTTTGAGTGGAAATGGTATTTCTAATTTTGTTTTTAATGGAAGAATAGTTGATAATGATGCAAGAGTTATTGCATCTGGAATTTCTTTAATTACAACAAATATAACATCCCAAAATGGAAAAGAAATTGAATCTGTTGATTCTATTAAAAAATATGCACCTCAAATTTATTCTGCTCAAAATCGCGCAGTAACTTCATCAGATTATGAGGCAATCATTCCCAAAATTTATCCAGAAACTGAATCTATTTCTGTATTTGGCGGTGAAGATTTGATTCCTCCAAAATATGGAAAAGTATTTATTTCCATAAAACCATTTAATGGCCCATATGTTCCAGAACCAATTAAAGAAAATCTCAGGACTAAACTTAGAAAGTATAGTGTTGCTGGCATTGTTCCGGAATTTTTAGATCTCAAATATCTTTATATTGAGATTGATTCAACAATTTATTATAATACAAATTCTGCTCCAAGTGCAGATTATGTTAAATCAATTGTTTCTTCAAATATCAATGCCTATGCAGATTCTATGGAATTGAATCAATTTGGAGCAAGATTTAAATATAGTAAATTTTTAAAAATAATTGATGATAGTCATGTATCAATTACTTCTAATATTACAAAAGTTGTAATGAGACGTGATTTAAGTCCGGAAATAAATCAATTTGCTGATTATGAAATTTGTTATGGAAATGCATTTTATATTAAAAATACTAATGGATATAATATAAAATCATCTGGTTTCAAAATAAGTGGTATAACTGATACTGTATATCTTTCGGATATACCAAATACAAATGGAAAAACTGGAAGTATCTTTTTCTTTAAATTAGAATCCTCATCTCAAACAACAATATTAAGAAAAAATGTTGGTACAGTGAATTATGAAAAAGGAGAAATTACGTTAAATCCAGTTAATATTATTTCTACAAACAAATCTATTGGTGGTAATGCAACTATTCAAATTTCTACAATTCCAATGTCAAATGATGCAATTGGATTACAGGATTTATATTTGCAACTAGATATTAATAATAGCAACATAACTATGTTGTCTGATGTAATTTCTTCAGGTTCTGATACCTCTGGGTCAACTTATTTGGTTACATCAAGCTACACAAACGAAGACTTTGTAAGATCATAAAATGGTAGAAACAAGAATTCATATCAGTTCTGTAGTAGAAGGACAACTTCCAGAGTTTGTAAGGGAAGAATATCCTCTTGTTGTAGAATTTTTAAATCAATATTATCTTTCTCTTGAAAGTCAAGGTGGAACAACAGACATTCTTCAAAATATTGATCAATATATAAAGGTTGATAATCTTACAAATCTTACAGAATCTACTACTCTTGGTGCTGATATAACTTCTTTTGATTCTACTATTATTGTAGGTTCTACTTATGGTTTTGCTGACAGATATGGACTCATAAAAATTGATGATGAGATTATTACATATACAGGAAAAACCACAACGTCTTTTACTGGATGTGTAAGAGGATTTAGTGGAGTAACTTCATATCAAAGCAAAACAAGTTCAGATCAACTAGTATTTGTAGAATCAAATTCTGCCGATCATACTTTTGGATCTAATGTACAGAATTTAAGTATTCTTTTTCTGAAAGAATTTTTCAACAAAGTAAAAAGACAAATTACTCCAGGGTTTCAAGATAGAGAATTTTATTCGGGATTAAATGAAAAACTCTTTATCAAACAATCAAAAGATTTTTACTCAACAAAAGGAACTGATACTTCTTTTGAAATTTTATTCAGAGCATTATATGGACAGGATGTTGAAGTCGTAAAACCAAGAGATTTTTTAATTCAACCATCTGATGCCCAATATAGTATTTCTAAAAATATAATTGTAGAAGCAATAGAAGGTAATCCTTTAGAATTAGAAAATAAAACTTTGTATCAAGATTCTACAGATTTTTTTAGTAAAGCAAGAGGAACTATTATACATGCAGAAAAAATAAGAAGAGGCGATAAAGATTATTATGCATTAAATCTTGATTATAGTTCTGCAAAGGATATTGATTTAAGAGGAACTGTTTTTGGAAAATTTTCAATTCACCCAAAAACAAAAGTAGTTACGTCTGTTTCCGTTGGATCATCTGTTATTGATGTAGATTCAACAATAGGATTTCCATCTTCAGGTACACTAACATTAACTTTAAACAATGAGTCAAAGTTATTCATTACTTATAATTCAAAAACAATAAATCAATTTTTTAATTGCACAAATATAGATCAAACTATTCCTACAGGACAAGAAATTGCTTTAGATGCTTATGCATATGGATATTCTGACATTGGAACCTCCAATATTATTAAAGTAAGAATTGCTGGAGTTTTATCAGATTTGCAAATTCCAAATACTAATCATTATTATAGTAATGGTGATAAAATATCAATCAAAACTTTGGGAAAATCAATATTAGATTATAAATTTAATAATTGGTTCTTTAATATTTCTACAAAATTTGATGTAATTTCTATTGAATTTCTAAACTCTTCTACCTATAAAGTCAATCTTTATGATAATCATAAATTTTCTATTGGAGATTCTATAACTTTATTCTCATCAATTGGCGAAGAAAAAACTGGTAATATTACTTTTATTAATGATACAAACTCATTTACAATTCAAGGACAAGGTTCATTAAATACTTCACTTTCGTACACAATAAGAAAAAATATTTTAAAGGCAGATTCAAAAAATTATCCACAACTAAAAATATTCAGTACTAACGTTCAAAATGTTTATACTGATTTTACAAATTCTCTGTATGTTGCATCATCTTCCTTACCTTCATATCTAAATCAACAATTAGATATACGAGATAGATCAATTACATTTAATGGCACTTTTAATGGAACAGACCTAAATGTTGGAAACTCACATGGATTTTATACAGGAGATTCTGTTGTTTATGATGGTGACATCATTTCCCGTGGAATTTATTTTGTAAAAAAAATAGATGATAATGTAATAAAAATTGCAAGAAGTAGAGCAAATATTGATAATGGTAATTTTGTCTTTGTTTCTGGAACTATAACGAAAGGAAAGTTTGCTCATAGTGATTTTTGTTTTGATAATTTAAATTCCCAATTATTAGAATCTCAAAAATTAATAAGAAAATTATCAATACCACAAAATGATGGTAATGAATATGAAACTAATCCTGGTCCAATTGGTATTTTTATAAATGGTGTTGAACTTCTTAATTATAAATCCAAAGACAATATTTATTATGGCCCTATTGAAAATATTATACCAACTGTTTCTGGATTTAATTATGATATCATAAATCCTCCAATTTTAACAATTAATGATTCAGTTGGAACTGGAGCATCTGTACATTGCTCTGTAATTGGTGGATTGGAAAGAATTGATATTATTGATCCTGGATTTGATTATGTTGAAGAACCAGTAATTACTATTACAGGTGGAAATGGAACTGGTGCAAGTGCAAAAACAACTCTTGTCTCTTTTGATTATTCTTTAGATTTCAATTCTCAAGCAAATTCAGGTCTTGTAAATTTAAGTAATAATACTATTGGATTTTCTAGTTACCATAAATTTAGAGATGTTGAGGAAGTCATATACAATACAAATGGTGGAACTGCAATTGCTGGATTAACTACAAATTCTTCATATTTTGTTTCAATTCAAGATGGTTATACGGTAAAACTTTATAATTCTTTTGATGATGCCAATTTTAATATTAATGTAATAAATTTAACTGAATATGGAACAGGAAATCATACTTTAAAATCGAAAGTCAAAAAGAAAAAAATTGGATCAATTACAGTAGAAAATTCTGGAATTAATTATCAAAATAAAAAAACAACAATTACAAGTGTTGGAATTGATACTGCTGCAGATATTATTAATATTAAAAATCACGGATATTTAAGTGGAGAAATAATTTCATATACTCCACTATCAACTCCTATTGGTGGATTAACTACATCATCATATTATGTTACTTCTCTTAATGAAAATCAATTTAAACTTTCTCAAATTGGATTTGGAACAGTTGGTGTTAGTACAGAAGTAAGTGATTTTTATTATCGCACAAAACAATATATCAATTTGACTTCAACTGGAAGTGGAGATCATACATTTAATTATCCCCCAATAACTGTAAATATAACGGGAAGAATTGGTGTATCTACTCTTACAAATCAAAATTTTAATGCAGTTCTGCAACCAATTTTTAGAGGACAAATTAAATCGGTATTTATTGAAAATGGTGGAAATTTTTATGGTTCTCAAGAAATTATTAATTATAACAAACAACCACAATTTTTATTAAATTCGGGGTCTGGTGCTCAAGTAACACCAGTTATATCTAATGGAAAAATTGTAGATATTTTAATCAATAGTACAGGTAGTTCATATAATTCTATACCAACTCTTTCTATAACTGGTGATGGTCAAGGATCTATTTTAACTCCAATACTTTCTAATGGAACTTTAATTTCAGTAAAAGTCATTTCTGGAGGAATAGGATACACTGCAGAAAAAACTTTTATTACAGTATTGTCCGCAGGAGAAGGTGCAAATTTTGCGTCTCAAGTAAAGTCGTGGAAGATTAATTTAGTTCAAAGATTAATTGAAAATAAACAAATTACTAACGATGATGGCATTCTTGATGATGGTATTAATAGTTCTTTGGGTCTTGAGTATACTCACGCATATGCGCCAAGAAGTTTAAGAAAATCTGTTCTTGCATCAAAATTGCAAGATGGGGTTACATTATATGTTCCAGATCTTCAAATTATTAATAATATTGAGTCAAACTCAACTGCACATTCTCCAATTATAGGTTGGGCATATGACGGATATCCAATTTATGGTCCATATGCATATAGTTCAATAACTGGAGGATCTGTAAGATATATGGTTTCTGGATATTCCCAATCTTCAACTAATCCATATAGACCATCAACTTCTCTCTATCCATTAGGATTTTTTGTTGAAGATTATGAATATACTGCAAATGGAGATCTTGATGAATTTAATGGAAGATTTTGTGTAACTCCAGAATATCCAAATGGAATTTATGCCTATTTCTGCACTATTAATGATTCTGTTGATATAAATGGATCTTTTCAAAATTATAAAAAACCAATATTTCCATACATAATTGGAAATTATTTTAAGTCAAAACCAATTGATTTTAATTTTTCAACATTTTCAAATCAAGATGATGTTGATTTCAAATCTTTAAAATTATTAAGAAATATTACTCCATATAATTTAACTAATAAAAAAAGTGGATATGAATATCTCCTAAATCCAAACAAAATAAAAAATCAATTATCTGAGGTTAAAAATATTACATCAGGAGTTGTTGAATCTGTGGGGATTATCACTGGAGGAAATGAATATCAAATAGGGGATGAAATTATATTTGATGATACAAATAATTCAGGAACATCTACAACTGCAAAAATATCTTTAATTGGTGGTAAAGAAATATCTCAAATTAGTGTTGCAAGTTCTATCATATCCAATATAGAATTTGTTCCCAGTAAAGATACTAATAATTTTATTGGATTTGCAACATTACCTCATAATTTATTAGATAACGATATAGTAACAATCACTACTCAATATGAAAATAAAAAATCATCAAATATCTTAGTAAAATCAAATATTCTTAATTTAGCATCTGGAATTGGATCTGCAGCATACACCGGAATTGTTACTTATGTTAATGTTTCTGGATCTTTAGATTATCCAAATATCAAAGAAAATGACATCTATCAAATTCAAAATGAACAAATAAAAGTTTTGAATATTGATAATTTAAATTCAAGAATTAGAGTTATTCGCAATTACAATAGTACTTCAGGATTAACAACATATACTTCAGGAATAACAATTACTGAAAAAACAAGAAAATTTGAATTAAACTTTGGAATTTCTTCTACTTCATATGAATATAATTTGAACAGAGAATTTTATTTCAATCCAAAAGAATCAGTAGGACTTGGAACTACTGTAGGAGTTGGAATAGTAAGCACAATTTATTTTTCAAATTCGGGTGCAGGAATAACCAATCTTACTATTCCAACTCAAACAATATACTTACCAGAACATAAATTAAATACCGGAGATTCTTTGGTATATTCTTCTAATGGAGGAACAGCATTATCAATCTCAATAAATGGAATTTCAAGTTTTACTTTATTAGATAAGTCAATTGTTTATGCAGCAAAAATATCAAATGATTTAATTGGTATTTCTACTTTAAGAGTGGGGATTGGTTCAATAGGAAGCTTTGTTGGAATTGGAACTACTACTGCAGGATTATTATATTTTACTGGAATTGGTACTGGAGTATATCATAGTTTTACTACAAAATATCAGAATATATTAGTAGGACAGGTAAGCAAAAATGTGGTAACAGTGTCAACTGCATCAACTCATGGATTAACTACTAATGATTCAGTATTGGTTGATGTTAAATCTGGAATTTCTACAACTATAAGTGTAAAATATAATGATTATAATAGAAGATTGGTTGTAAATCCAAGGATATTTTTGTCGGTAGATGTTGATATTCCAACTAATACAATTACAATTCCTAATCATAGATATAATCAAGGCCAAAAAATTATCCACACTTCATCTTCTCCTTCAGGTGGATTGGTGGATGAAAAAATTTACTATATTGTTGTAATTGATTCAAATAGAATTCAACTTTCTGAAAATCTTTATGCGACTAAGAAAATAATTCCAGATGTTGTTAGTATTACTTCAGCATCTTTTGGTACTATTAGTGAAATTAATCCACCACTAAAATTATTTGCATATCAAACTGTAAATTTTGATTTATCAGACTCTTCACTTTCATTTAAACAGAATTCAATTACTTATTCCGCATTTGATTTTAATTTTTATACAGATTCACAATTTAGAAATAAATTTAGTTCAACATCTGAATCGTCTTCTTTTGAAGTATCAAAAACTGGATCCATTGGAATTAGCACAAATGCAAAAGTAACTTTACAAATATCCAGAAATATTCCTATAAATTTATTTTATAAATTAGAACCGATTAACTTGCAAAATAATACTTCAATTAAAAAGGAAATAATTATTGATGATGAGCAAGCAAACAATAATCAATTAAGTATTTTACTCAGTGGATATTATGGATCTCATAAAGTAGTTGCAATATCAACAAATTCATTTAATTATAATTTGTTTGATACTCCAGAAAAATCAAGTTATTTGTATTCTGAAGGAATCCTAAACTACTACACAACTTCTCCTACTGCATTTGGCAATATTTCTTTAATAGCAGTTAATTCTAGTGGATCAAAATATTCAGTCTTGCCAAAAATAAATTCCATCACAACTAAAAATGGAAAAAATGCAATTTTAATAGCAAATAGTCAAAGTATTGGGAATATAATTAAAAAACAAATTTTAGATATTGGATTTGACTATTCATCAGATTATACTATCAGACCAACTGCAAGATTGCCAGTAATTGCAAAAATTGATCCGATGTATACATTTGAATCTATTGGAATTACCTCTCTAGGAAAAAATTATTATATTGCCCCCAATTTGGTTGTTTTAGATGGTCTTACAAATAAACTTGTTACTGATGTAGATCTTAAATATGAAATAGGAAATAATCAGGTTAAAATTTTACAAAATACAAGAAGCTTAAATAATTCTTCGCCAAAAATTATACCAATAAACAATGTCAATGGTGTTGGTATTAATAGTATAAGTTTTGTTCCATTATCAAAAGATGTTGTCGTTACTTTGGGAGCAAGTTTTAGTAATGCCTCAGATTTTCCCTTTGCAGTTGGAGATAAGGTATTAATTGAAAATGTTTCTGTCGGAGTTGGATCAACTGGAAAGGGATACAATTCTGACAAATATAATTATTCATTATTTACTTTAACCTTTATGGATCCTAATATTGGAGGTTCTGGTGCTACTGTTGTTTATAATATGTCCAATTATCTTTTAGATAGTGAAGTACCCGGAAATTATGATTCTGTTAATTCTGTGGGAAAAATTATTCCCGAAAAATATTTTCCAATCTTCAATTCTATTCTTAAAATAGATATTTTTTATGAGAATGAAAAAGTTACATCTTCATTCGGTGGAAGTGGAAAAGTTCAAAGTTGGGATGATAAAAATGGATACTTAAAAATAATATCAACAGATGACTTTTTCTTCGGAGAAACGATCAAAGGAGAATCTTCTGGGGCACAAGGAATTATTGGCAATGTATCAGAATATGATTGTATTTACGATGTTCAGGAATCATCAATCGTTAGAAATGGTTGGAAAAAAGAAACTGGATTCTTAAGTAATAACTTACAAAGAATACATGACAATGATTATTATCAATATTTTTCATATTCATTAAAATCAAAAATTCCTTATGATATTTGGCAAAATCCCGTAAATAATTTAAATCATACCGCAGGATTCAAAAAATTTAGTGATCTAATTGTAGAATCAAGATCAGAAACTTTCTCAGGACTTTCAACAGTACAAAATCTAGGAGATTTTTCGGGAATTGCAGATTTATATAGATTTATTGATTTAAATTGTGTAAATGATTTTGATCTTGCCAAAGAAGTAACAATTAATATTGACAATAAAATAAAATCTGGCGAAATTGTCTTTAACTCTGTTTTTATACAGGATTATATAGAATCTATAGGAAATAAAGTTCTTACTATTGATGATATAAGTGAAAACTTTAGGAGTAATCAAAGATTAACTCCATTTAGTGTAGTTGATATTTTTAAATTGGATACTGCAAGATCTAAGAAATATATTTTATACGTTACAGATACTACTTTTGTTGGTGAAAGGCAAGTGTCTTTATTGACACTTTTATATAATAATGATTATGGATTTTTAAATCAATATGGAACAACTTTTTCAAATTATAATATGGGATTTTTTGATTTCATAATACGTGGAGATGAAGGTAATTTGTTATATTATCCATCCAAAAGTGAAGTTAATAATTTTATTGTTGATTATGTATCATATGATATGCAAGATACTCTTTCTGGAGTAGGATCTATAGATCTTGGAAATATCGTAAAAGTTGGATCAAGTACTACAAGTTTAAGTTCTGGAGTAAGTACAGCAACTAAAATTGTTGGAATTGCATCAACTTATAGATCCTCTAAAGTTTTAGTTCAAATTGGTGCAGCCGATGGGTCATATTATCAATATGATGAACTAACTATAATTCATGATGGAATTAATGCTAATCTTTTAGAATATGGACAACTTAGTACAGATATATTAAATTCATTTTCTTCTTCAGGATTGGGAACTTATAATGCATATTTGTCAGGACCCAATTTGAATATTGATTTCACTCCAAATTCTTCTTTGACAGTTCAACATAATGTAAGTACAATACAAGTTTCAATATCAAATACTTCTTCTGTTGGTGTAGGAACTTCTACAATTAATAATAGTAGTTTGTCTTCAAATTATGTTTCAATTGCTTCTTCAATATCCCCAATTCAAAATATTATTTCAATATATGACAATCAACTCTATAATTCATCTTATTATATTGTAAGTGTTGAAGATACTACAAATAATAGATATCAAGTATCTGAAGTTTTAGTTGTGGATGATTATGGCAGTTATGGTAATGCGTATATTACTGAATTTGGTACTATTAAAACAAACTTATCTTTAGGAACAATTAGTGCAGATATTTCAGGAACTAAAACAAATTTATATTTTACTCCAATTTCTGGAATTAGTGTTCAAGTAAGAGTATTCCAACATTCACTTGGTCTTCCTAACATAGATATTAAAGATACTTCCATAATCTTCTAATAAATGGCAATAGTTAACTCTGGGTATGGTTTTTATGAAGGAACTTTTTCTGATGTCAAAAGATCATTTAATTTGACAAATAATGGATTTTCAATATTTGAACGATACTTTGGTGGGGATGATGTTGGAATTGTTAGTACTGGAAATAATTCAATATACATACCTAATCATTTTTATGTAACAGGTGAGCAAGTATCTTACACATATTCTGGTACAGCAACACAAAATGCAATTGGAATTGCAACTACTTCAATTTCTGGGATAGGATTAACTAGCAAACTTCCATCAACTCTCTATATTGTTAAGTTAAATGATCTATATGTCCAAGTTGCGGCATCTGCTTCTGAAGCATTAAAAACTATTCCAACAGTTTTGGACATTACTAGTGTTGGATCTGGATCTATTCATAAATTTACATCTAAAAATCAAAATACAAAAGTATTATTATCAATTGATAATTTAATACAATCTCCTATCGTTTCAACATCAACAACTACAGCAACTTCTGAAAAAGTTCTTATATCAGGTAACGTTATTGATGTTATTGGAATAACATCATTTTTTGCAGGAGATATGATTAAAATTGATAATGAAATTATGAAACTTAATTCTGTTGGAATTGGAACATTTCCTAATAAATTTGTCGTACAAAGACCTTGGATGGGTACTGGTGTAGCAACTCATGCATTAGGTTCTGTAGTAAAAAAAATAGTTGGAGATTATAATATAGTCGATAATACTTTAAATTTTGTTTCTGCACCTTACGGACCAACACCAATAGGGACAATAACAAATCCACCAGATCAAAGAGACTATATTGGAATTGAAAGTCATTCGTCATTTAGTGGAAGAGTATTTTTAAGATCTGGAATTTCTAATTCAGTAAACGAACCTTATCAATATAATTATGTTTTCGATGATATATCATCTGGATTTGTGGGATTAAAGACACAATATACCCTAAAATCAAATAATTCAAATGTTAGTGGATTTTCTACAAGTAATGCAATTATTTTAATTAATGATATTTTCCAAGGACCAGCAAGACTTGGAGGAAAAAATAACAATATTATAGGCAATTATTCATTAAAAGAAAACTCTGGAATTACTAGTATAAGTTTTACGGGTTTTAGCACTTCATCAGCATCATATGATGTTAATACAAAAAATATTCCTCGTGGAGGTATTATTATTTCTGTTGCATCAACTGGTGGATTTGGATATCAACCTCTTGTTTCGGCAGGTGGAACGGCAATTATTTCTGTAGGTGGAACGATTTCATCTATTAGTATTGGAAATAGTGGTTCGGGATATAGAGTAGGAATTCAAACAATAGTAAGAGTTGGTGTCACTACTTTAGGTATTGGAACAGTAAATGTTCAATTTATTGGAACGGCAGCAGTAAATAATGGTAGTATTGTAAGTGTTGCAATCACAAATCCCGGAGTTGGATATACTATAACTAATCCACCTCTTGTTATTTTTGACTCCCCACTATCATATTCAAATCTTCCTTTAACTTATAGTTCATCATCAGTTACTGGTTTTGGAACTGAAGCAACTGTTGATATTGTAGTTGGACAAGGATCTAGTATTATTAATTTTGAAATTCGCAATATTGGATATAATTATGGACAAGGAGAAATTCTTACTGTTAAAACTGGAGGAACATTAGGAATACCAACAAACACTTCGTTGCCATTTAAAGAATTTCAAATAACTGTCGATAAAACATTTTCAGATAAATTTACGGGATGGTCTTTTGGTGATTTGCAAGTTCTTGACTCAATTGATAATTTGTTTGATGGAAATAGAATTAATTTTCCAATTAAAATTGATGGACAACAAACAACTATTAGAGCGGGGAAGGGTTCAAATATTGATATTCAAGCAACCCTATTAATTTTTATTAATGATATTTTACAAGTTCCTGGTAAAGGTTATTTATTTAAAGGTGGAAGCATTATAACATTTGCAGAACCACCAAAAGTTGGAGATAAATCAAAACTTCTTTTTTATAAGGGAACTGGAGATATTGATGTTGTAAGTGTTGATATTTTAGAAACAATTAAAGTTGGCGATAATGTAACAATTAACAGCGATTCTGCTTCTCTACAAGAAAATGAAAGATTAGTTATAGAAATTATTTCTTCCGATATTTTTGGCACAGATGTTTATTCTGGACCAGGTATTACACAAGATCCTAATCTATTAAGATCGCTATTATGGTGTAGACAAACAGAAGATAAAATTATTGGTGGGCAGCAAGTTGCAAAAGATAGAACTTTATATGAGGCACTAATTCAACCATCAACAAATTTAATTCAGAGTGTTGGATCTACTTCTACAGTTTTATTTGTAGAAAATGTGAAAACATTTTTCGATTCTACAAATGAATTTAATACCAAAAATAATAAAATTACAATTATATCACAAGACTCTTTGGTTGCAGCATCCGCAACTGCTATAGTTTCTACTGCGGGTACTATTAGTTCAATTGTTATATCTGATGGTGGCGTTGGATATTCAACTTATCCCACAGTATCAATTGCAAATCCATTAACAACGGGATCTAACGCCACAGCAACATCCATTATTTCTATTGGGGGTACAGTTTCTTCAATTTCTATTTCAAATGTTGGAAGTGGATATACAATATCAAATCCACCAATAGTTCTTATTGAACCACCAACTCCCAAAATTGAAGTAATTTCAAATGTAACCTATAGTGGAGATTTTGGTGTTATTACTGGAATAAAAACAACATCAGTTGGAGTTGCTTCTACTGGAGTAGTACTTGACATTTATATTCCACAAAATTCTTTCTTAAGAGATCCTGTTACTGTTGGAACAGCAATTACAGTTAGTGGAATTCAAACTGGTTATTATTTTGTTGTTTACAATTCTAACGTTGGTAATGGAGTTACTTCTCTTAATGCAAATGGTTCTATCGTTGGAGTAGGAAGCACGTTCTTAGATAATATTTACCAAGTATCTGCAGTGTCAATTGGACAAACGGCAGTACCTGGAATTGGAATTACTTATGTTGCCAAAGTAACTGTAAGTATTTCTAGTTATAATGGATTATCTGGTCTTGGTTTTAGTGGATTTTATGGTGAATATAGTTGGGGAAGAATTTCTGGTTTATCTAGAAAAAATCCACAAACATTCGATATTTATAATAATGGAATTCTTGGAATTAGTACATCTCCAACTGTGCAAAGATATAATCCACTAAAATATCAAAATTACCTCACATAAATAGATAAAAAACGGCAAAATGTCTGCAATTATAACTGACCAATTAAGAATTTTAAATGCAAAGAGTTTTGTCTCTATTGCAACTTCTTCTAGTACTGCACTTTATTCTTTTATAGGTCTACCCAATGCCACTGATTATGATTCAAACTGGGATATAACTCCTCCCGCACCAAAAGATTGTTTTGATCAGGAAAACGATTATTGGGATACTATGATTGCTTTGAAAAAAATCAAAGTAGATGATGTCAAACAAGTTGTTAGTAAAGTTACTTGGTCTTCTGGGACAACTTATGATATGTATCGGCACGATATTAGTAGATCAAATCCGTCATATCCCTCCGGAGCACTTAGTTTATATTCGGCAAATTATTATGTATTAAATCAGGATTATAAAGTTTATATTTGCCTTCAAAACGGAACGACGCCAGAAAATCCCCAAGGTTCTCCTTCATTAGATGAACCAACATTTACAGATTTAGAACCTAAAGCATCCGGAACTTCTGGTGATGGTTATATTTGGAAATATCTTTATACAATTAAACCAAGCGATATTATAAAGTTTGATTCTATCAACTTTATACCAGTTCCTAAAAATTGGGAAACAAATAGTGAAAATGCTGCAGTTAGACTTAACGCAGAACCACCAAATGGACAGTTAAAAATTATTACAATTACAAATCGTGGGATTGGAGTAGGAACTGCCGGTAGAACTTATACAAGAGTTCCTATTAAAGGAAATGGAACAGGCGCAGAAGCAACAATTGTTATTAATAACGATTCAAAAGTAGAATCAATCACAGTATCTAATGGTGGTTCTGGATATACTTATGGTACTGTTGATTTGAAAAATGGAAATGTTCCGACAGGTACTACAAATCCAACATTTAACGTCATTATTCCTCCACAGGGAGGTCATGGAGCAGATATTTATAGGGAACTTGGTGCATATAATGTTTTAGTTTATTCTAGAATTGAAAATGACATACAAAATCCAGACTTTATTATAGGAAATCAAATAGCAAGAGTTGGTTTGGTTCAAAATCCTCAAGCATATAATAGCACATCACTTCTTTCATTAGAAAAAGCAAGTTCATTAAATGCATTAAAATTGACTGGAATCGGGTATGATTCAGCAACTTTTACTGCAGATAGTACTATTACCCAAACGGTTTCTACTGCGACTACAGCAGTTGGTAGAGTTGTATCCTATGATCAAAATACAGGAGTTCTTAAATATTGGCAAAATAGAACTTCTGTTGGATTTGCGTATACTGCTGGAGTATTACAAAACACAACACCAACTTACGGTTTAGATTTAGTTGATTTTACAAATGTTCCTGGAACGGGGGGGAGTCTTACTATCAATGGAGGTTCTACAAATCTATCAATTGATACCAACTTTACAGGTATTTCGACAGTAATAAATAATAAAACATATTACCTTGGACAAACTTTTACTGGTGGTATTTCTAATCCAGAAGTTAAAAAATATTCAGGAAATATAATTTATGTTGATAATAGACCTTCAATTACGAGGTCATCAAATCAAAAAGAAGATATTAAAGTTATTTTGCAATTCTAAAGAATCATGCCACAGGAAACCAATCTTAATGTCTCTCCTTATTTTGACGATTTTGATGCGAATAAAAGTTTTTATAAAGTTTTATTCAAACCAGGATATCCTATTCAGGCAAGAGAATTAACTACTTTACAATCAATTTTTCAAAATCAAGTTGAGCAGTTTGGTAATCATATCTTTAAGGAAGGTTCGGCAGTTATTGATGGGCAACTGGCATTCGATAACCCATTTCCAGCAATTCAAGTTGAATCGCAATTTAATGGTGCTCCAATATCACTATATTTTAACTTACTAGTAGGAAAAAAAATAAGGGGCGCCAGTAGCAATGTAGTTGCCAAAGTTGAAGCTGGAATAAGTGACACTAATTCTACAAAAGGTTATTATACTCTTTATCTAAGTTATGTTCAAAGTGGCGGAAACGATTTTACCTCGCAACATTTTGAGGATGGAGAAACTTTATTACTTGAGGAACCATTAATATATAACAATTTTACCATACAATCCGGACAAGGAATATGTAATACAATTTCCACAAATGCTTCTGCAAGTGGATCGGCAGCAGCAGTTAAAGATGGAATTTATTTCATTAGAGGAGTTTTTGCAAAAGTAAATGCACAAAGGATACTTCTTGATCAATATGGTATTAATCCTTCTTATAGAGTAGGATTTGAAATTATTGAAAATTTTGTTACTGCAGACACAGATGAATCTCTTTTTGACCCTGCACAAGGTTTTTCAAACTATGCTGCACCAGGAGCAGATAGACTTGCAATTGATTTAAAATTAGTAAAAAAATTATTAACTGATAATAATAATCAAAATTTTGTAGAAATTTTTAGAGTAGCAAACGGAATTCCACAATATTTTGCCGATAAAACAGAATATAGTTTAATTAGAGACGAGTTAGCAAAGAGAACTTTTGATCAGTCTGGTGATTTTTATGTAAAACCTTTCACACTTTTTGTTAGGGACAATTTAAATGACAGGGTAACAACTCCAACAGGAGTTTATTATGAAGGACAAACTACAATAAACGGAAATACTCCATCAGAAAACTTGATGGTATATGAAATTGGTGCAGGTAAAGCATATGTAAATGGATATGATGTAGAAACCATTGCACCTACAATTTTAGATGTAAATAAAACAAGAACTACAAAAACTATTACCGATCAAGTTATTCAATATAATGCAGGAACTTTAGCAGTTGTAAATAATGCTTACGGTTCTGCAACAATTGGAATTGGAACTACTGCAATAGTAAGTTTGATGGATTCTAGAATTGGATCATCTAAATGGGTTGCGGCCGGAACTACAATTGGATATGCAAGAGTATATGATTTTATTCCAGAAAGTAATTATGTCGATCAAACAAGTAGGTTAAATTTAAGACTTTTTGATGTTCAAACATTTACTAAGATTGGACTTACAACATCGATTACACAAACATCTCCTGCATTTATTAAAGGGAAAAGAAGTAATGCAAGTGGATATTTACAATCAAATGTATCATCGAGTAATTTATTAACTCTGTATGATGTATCAGGAACATTTTTAAGTAATGAGCAAATTACTATTAATGGTATTGATGATGGTCGCTTAATTAATTCAATTACAGACTATTCCATTTCTGATGTTAACTCAATATATTCACAAATTGGCATTTCAACATTTAATGCTGACTTAATTTTAAATAAAAAATCTTATATTTCTAGAGTAGGAACTCAATTTAATATTACTGCTACATCTGGAGGAATCAGTACAGTTTCTTCTGGATTAGGAACTAATTTTATTAATAAAATTAGTTCTGGAGATATTATTTCATATTCTAATCCATCTTTAGGTTCAACTGTTGTTTACAATAAAGTTGAAACAGTAAGTGCTGGAGGGACAAATTTTACAATTTCTGCTCTAACTGGTGTTATTGGAGTATGTGCAGGTAATCTCCCATCATCTAATTCAACAGTATCGGATATTATTAAAATAGAACCAAATTTAAATTCTACTGATTCTTCACTATTGACACGATTAAACAAAAACAATATTTCATCATTAGATTTAAGTAACAATCAAATTACTCAAAGAAGACTTTTTTCAAATCAATCATATTCTGGAAATTCAATAACAGTTACTATTACTGAACCTGATATTTATTTTGATTCTTTTGACGAAGATAGATTTGTAATTACATATTCAGATGGTTCTATTGATCCAATTAGTTTTAACAAATATAGTCTTGATGCTACGGGAAAACAACTTACATTTAATGGCCTAAGTAAAAATGGAAGTGGAACAGCAAATGTTATTGCTACGATTAAAAATACAAAACCAAATTCAAAGATCAAAAAATTAAATAAAGCAAATACTTTAATTGTAAATTACTCAAAATATTCCTCATCTGGAATCGGAACAACTACTTTAAATGATGGATTAACATATAGTCAGATCTATGGAATTAGAGTTCAAGATGAAGAAATATGTTTAAATGTGCCTGATGTTCTTAGAGTTATTGGTATTTTTGAATCTTCAAGCAAATCAGATCCATCATTGCCACAATTAAAATTGAGTTCTTTTACTGGACCGACAAATAATAATCAAGATTTTACTATTGGAGAACAAATTTCGGGACAAAATTCTGGTGCAGTAGCAACTATTATTGGTAGAATTAATACAGATACTTTAGAATACGTTTATATAAATGGTTCAGTATTTGTAGAAAACGAAATAATAATTGGCAATCAATCTACAACAACTGCATCTATTGTATCAAAAGTTTTAGGCAGTAAAAACATTATTCAAAATTATAGATTTGATAGTGGACAGAGAGAATCTTTTTACGATTATTCCAAAATTATTAGAAACAAAAATTCCGAAGAACCGAAAGGAAAATTAAAAATTGTATTTCAAAATTATACTATTGATTCAAGTGATACTGGAGAATTTATTACTGCAAATAGTTATTCAAATAATTCATACAAATTAGATATTCCATCTTGGAATGGAATAAGATTAACTGATTATATTGATATTAGACCAAGAGTATCACCATATATTGTAAATTCAAGATCTCCATTTGAATACAATTCAAGAACTTTTGCGAATGATGGACAATATTCAAAATATATTCTTGCACCTCAAGAAAATATTATTACATCATATTCATACTATTTGCCAAGAATAGATAAAGTTTATTTAAATCAAAATGGAACTTTTGAAATAAGTGAAGGAATTCCAGATGACAAACCATCCGAACCAAAACTGAAATCAAATTCATTAGATATTGCTAGTATTATAATTCCTCCATATGTATTTAATACCGGAGATGTACTTGTTTCAATGGCAAAACATAAGAGATATCGTATGTCAGATATCTCTTTACTTGAAGATAGAATACAAAGGGTTGAAGAATTTACAACTTTATCAGCATTAGAAAATAAAACCGAAAACTTCAATATTAAAGATGCAGATACTGGTCTTGATAGATTTAAATGTGGATTCTTTGCTGATAATTTTGCAACACATAATTATCAAGATATATTTAATCCCAGTTTTAGATCTGCAATTGATACATCAACTTTGAGTCCCTTTTTAAGGCCTCTTCATTATACAACATCATTAGATTTGCAATTAGGATCTGAAATTATTTCGGGTATTTCTACAGCATACAATCCAAATGCAGATCAAAATTATGTTACTGATTTGGGATCTATAGGAGTTAAAAAAACTGGAGATTTAATTACTCTTAATTATGATGAAATTATATATGATCAACAACTCTCTGCAACTAGAAGTGAAAATATAACAGCATTCTTAGTTGCATATTGGAAAGGATCAATTGAACTTAATCCATCAATTGATAATTGGTTTGATGAGAAGGCAATTACAACAAATTCATTTAATGAAACAAGAACAAATGTAACTCGCCCAGATGTCACTAACACTGAAAATAATAATATTACTAAAAATGAACCTGTAGCATATTCGCATCCTTCAAATAGTAATAATGGGATATCTCCAATATCATCACCAACTCCAGCAACAACACCACAAGCAAGAATACCGACAATAAGTGTCAATAGTGTTCGACGACCAGGTACATTGTAATAAATAACTAATAACAGTTTAATAATAATGCCAACATCAACAGTATCTACAAGTAGTCAATCAACAATATATACTCCAGAATCAATTAATTCTGTTGATACTACTTCCCAGTCTATTTCTAATTATACTAATCCCATAACATATATTAGAAGTAGGAATATTTCATTTGATACTACTAGATTAAAATCTATTACTAGATTTTATGCGTTCTTTCAGGGAATTGATATAAGCAAATATATTATTCCAAAACTTCTTGAGATTACTATGGTTTCTGGCAAATTTCAAACAGGAGAAACTGTAAAGAGTGATTCAAATTTTACTTCATCAAAAATTAGTTTTCGACTTTGTAGTCCAAATCATAAGACAGGACCATATAACTCCCCTTTAGATACTTTTTCATTATTGCCATATAATCAACAATCGCCGCCAACCAATTACAGCGAATCATCAACATTTTTAAATGTTGATATAAGATCTCTTGAACTTCCATCTGAAAATGATTTTTATGGACAAATTGCTCCAAATATGAGATTAATTGGACAAACTTCAGGGGCAGTTGCAAAAATTTCAAATATTAGATTGGTTTCTGATAATTTTGGAAGATTGATTGGATCTTTTTTCATTCCAGATCCTAATATTCCAGAAAATCCGATGTGGATTAATGGAGATAATACGTTTACATTAATTGATACTCCCACTTTGAATAATACGCCAGGAGCAATAAATCTTGGAGGAACTTTAATCAACCAAAGTAGTGGAGATTCAGTTTTCAGTTCCTCTGGCAATTTTAATATTACAGAAACAAATATTTTAACCACAAGAAATACTAAGGTTTATTCTGGTTATAATATAATCACAAATACTGTTACAAATACTCCAACCAATACTTCAACTTCGGGCCCAATCGCTGCAGCTCCAGGTAGTAGCACACAAACAGGACTGAATATTTACGTTCCAGTTGATTCTAGTGTAACTGCATCTGGATTTGTTCAATCATTATATACAAATCAGTTGGGAAGAAGACCCGATGCAGCTGGAGAGCTATATTGGACTAGTACATATAATCAATATATTGCTCAAGGATATTCAGACAGTCAAGCAAGATCGCAAATTACATCTGATTTTGCAAAGGGTGCCGCACAAGAAGGTGTAGGCACAGTAGCATCTTCAACTCCAACATTCCAAATCACCCGAGTCACATCAACTCCAGGAACAGTTACAACTTCTACTCCAGTTGGTAGTTCAAGTGTTACGGCATCACTCACATCTGCATATAGTACCAGTCTTGGAAGAGCACCAGATGCTGCTGGACTTGCATACTGGCAAAATCAAGTTAGTACTGGAGCACTAACTCTACTACAAGCACAAAATCTAATTGCTACTTCTGCAGAATCTCAAGCAAGATCTTGCCCATATTCCGATCCCTTGGCACAGTCATTTTTTGTTAAAGAAGATACTGGAATATTTTTAACTTCAGTAGATATATATTTTGAAACCAAATCAGCAGATACTCCAGTAACTTTACAAATTCGCACGATGATTGCTGGAGTTCCAAGTAATGTAGTAATACCTTTTTCCGAAGTAACATTAGATCCAGATAAAATAAATCTTTCTACTAATGGTTCTATATCAACAAAATTTACTTTTCCTTCTCCCGTTTATCTTACTGGTCCACAGCAACAAAATGCAAGTCAAAGACCAAATGATCAAGATACTCAAGGAGAATACTCAATAGTTCTTCTTTCAAATAGTACAGATTATAGAGTGTTTATTTCTAGATTGGGTGAGAATGATCTTCAAAGTGGTGTTCAAATTTCAAAACAACCATCACTAGGAAGTCTTTTTAAATCACAAAATTCATCTACGTGGACTCCTTCACAATATGACGATCTAAAATATAGAATTAATAGGGCAACTTTTACTAATCAAGGTTTTGTAAGATTCTTTAATCCAAAACTTGGATTTGGAAATAAAACATTAACTGTAACAGAATCAAATCAATTTCTTCCACTTGCAAAGAAAATTTTAGTGAGTCTTGGATCTACTGGGTATGATGAAATCAATGTTATCTCGGGAGTTACTTTATCTCAAGGAAGTGCAACAGGAACTCTTACCGGTATTGCTGGAAGTGTTACTGTGGGGACTGGTGTTACTGTTTCTAATGCAGGTGTTGGATATACAAATGGCACATTTAATGCAGTTTCTTTAATAACTGAAACTGGATATGGTCAAGGAGCAACTGCAAATGTTGTTGTTGCATCAAATATAATTAATAGTGTAACCATTACTTCTGGAGGATTTGGGTATCAAGTTGGAGATTCTCTTCTTGTTCCAAATTTAGGCAAAAATGTAGGTTTTGGGGGTAAAGTAGTTGTAAACTCTCTTGCATCTAATAATGCTTTTGTAATTGACAATGTTCAAGGAACTTTCGTTGCAGGAATTACAACTATAAGTTATATAAATTCTGCTGGGGCAACAACTTTTGTTGGTTCTGGGGTAACTATTTCAGGAATATCTCAAGACCAATATTATGATGGATTGCATATGAAGGTTTCTCATATAAATCACGGAATGCATTCGCCAGCAAATTATGTGAAAATAAGTGAAATGAGACCAATGAATAATGATACATATACAACTCTTAGTGCCAATTTAAGTGCATCGGAAACTACCACAATTTCTGTTGTTTCTGGAGTTGGATTTACTAATTTTGAAGGTGTTACTGTCAGTAGTTCCAATCCTGGTTATGCAATTATTGGAAATGAAATTATTAAATATACTGGAGTATCTGGAAATACACTTACAACTCTTACAAGAGCAATTGATGGAACTCAAGCACAATCAGCATCTATAGGAATTCTTGTTTATAAATATGAATTCAACGGAGTATCATTGAGGAGAATTAATAAAACTCACAATTTTGCTGAAGTTGATACAATAAATCATCCAATTGATCTTAATAGTTATTATATTAAAATTGATATGGATGGAACGGATTTTGATGGCGTAGGAATTGGTTCAAATAGATCAAACAATTTGTATTTCAAAAAAACAATTCAGACTGGAGAATCTGGAACTGTTCTTACAAATAATATTCAATATGAAACAATTGTACCTAGTGTGAGGTCAATTACTTTAGCAAAAACTTCATTAACTGCTAAAGTTAGAACTTTTAGTGGAACAAGTATTGGTGGAAATGAAATTTCATTTGTAGATAATGGATTCCAAGATATTTCTATAGATTCTTCAACAGATTTCTTAAGTCCAAATATTATCTGTTCTGATATTAATGAGAGTAGATTTAATTTGAATTCTCCGGGAAATAGATCTTTAACTATGGAAATGCTTATGTCAACTACAGATTCTAGAGTTTCTCCTGTAATTGATTCAACCGGAGTTTCTATGATATTAAGATCAAATTTAATTAATGATCCTGTAGGAATTCAAACTGCATCAACATATGCTCTTGATGATAGTGTTAGAAGTATTTATAGTGATAAACATAGTTCAATTTACATTTCAAAACCAGTTTCACTCAAACTACCAGCAAACTCCTTAAAAGTTCTCCTTTCTGCGAGTATAAATGATAATAGTGATATTAGAGTTCTTTATAGATTATTTAGAGATGATTCTTCCGATATCTCTCAAAATTATGAACTATTCCCTGGATATTCAAACTACCAAATTGATGGCAATGGAATTAAAAGAGTTGTTGACCCTTCATTAAATGATGGATCATCTGATTCATATGTTCAACAAAGCAGCGACAGGTCATTCAAAGATTATGAGTACTCTATTGATGATCTCCCCGACTTCAAGGTTTTCTCAATCAAAATTATTATGGCAGGAACTAATCAAGCAACACCACCATTCATTAGAGATCTAAGGGCAATTGCAACTATTAAACCTATAATATAATATATGAATTACGTTAAAGTAAAAGATAAAGATTATCTTGAAAGAGATTCAAATTCAAATGGAATTGTAAATACGGATATTCAAGGTTACGAAAAATATATTCAAAATTACAAAAAAAGATATAATGAATCTCAAAGAATTAAAAATCTTGAGGAAGACGTAAATAAAATGAAAAATGATTTGAATGAAATTAAAGATTTACTTAGGAGTTTGGTAAATGGATCCAACTAGCATTACTTTGGAAGATATGAATAAAATGTTTGAATATGAAAAAATTGCAAGAGATATAGATAGTATAGATGATATTAAAACTATAAAAGAATTTGCAAAAGCATATGTTAAATTATATTTGAAACAACAAGAAGTATTATTTAAACTCAACTAATGGCACAACCATCTACTAGACAAGGACTTATTGATTACTGCAAAAGAAAACTGGGCGCTCCAGTTTTGGAAATTAATGTTGCGGATGAACAAATTGATGACCTTGTAGATGATGCAATTCAATTTTTCCAAGAAAGGCATTTTGATGGTGTTTATCAAACATTTTATAAGTACAAAGTAACGCAAAATGATATTGATCGTGGAAGAGCACCTGGAGGACCGGGAGGAACACCAACCACAACAGTTGGTCTTACAACAGTTACTGCAACAACAAATATCGTTGGTGCTGCAACAACTTTCAATTATAGTGAAAGTAGTAATTATTTACAAATGCCTCCTAATATCATAGGAGTAACTAAAATATTTCAATTTGATGGGGCAAATAATATTACTCATAATATGTTTAGTGTTAAATATCAATTATTTTTGAACGATATTTATTATTGGGGAACTACTGAACTTTTAAGTTATGCAATGGTTAAAACATATCTTGAGGATCTTGATTTTCTATTAAATACTCAAAAACAAATAAGATTTAATAAAAGACAAGATAGACTTTATTTGGATATTGATTGGAGTTCAGTTGCTGCTGGACAATATTTTGTTATTGATTGCTTCAGTACTATAGATCCAAATGATTATGCAAGGGTATGGAATGATTCATTTTTAAAACCATACCTCACTTCTTTGATTAAACGTCAATGGGGTCAGAATTTAATTAAGTTTCAGGGAGTTAAACTTCCCGGAGGTATTGAATTAAATGGAAGACAACTTTTTGATGATGCACAAAGAGAAATTGATATTTTGATGGAAAAGATGTCAAATACTTACGAATTACCACCATTTGACATGATTGGATGATATGCTTAATCCATTCTTTCTTCAAGGTTCAAAAACTGAACAATCTTTAGTTCAAGATTTGATTAATGAACAACTTCGTATGTATGGGGTTGAAATTTACTATGTTCCAAGACAGTATATTACCCAAAAAACTGTAATTAAAGAAGTTATTCAATCCAAATTTGAAACTGCATATCCACTTGAGGCTTATGTGAATACCTATGAGGGGTATGAAGGTCAAGGAACAATTCTATCAAAATTTGGTGTCCAACCATTAAATGACCTGACATTAACAATTTCAAAAGAAAGATATGAAATTTATATTACCCCATTAATTCAAAATATACCAAATATAGAATTACCTAATAGGCCAAAGGAAGGGGATTTGGTTTATTTTCCTCTTGGAGATCGTTTATTTGAAATTAAATTTGTTGAGCATGAGCAACCATTTTATCAACTCCAAAAAACTTATGTTTATGAATTAAAATGCGAACTCTTCCGTTACGAAGATGAAATTGTTGATACGAGTATTGAAGAACTTGATGATAATATCAAAGATGGGGGTTATATTCAAACTTTAAATTTAATTGGTACCGGAGTAACTGCATCAGCAATCACTGGAATTGTAAATGGTGGCATAAGGTACGTCACATTAATGAATAGAGGGGGTGGGTATAATTCTCCTCCAAGAGTTTCAATTTCTTCTGCCCCTTCAGGTGGTATAACAGCTGTTGGAATTGCCACAATGATTGGTGGACTTATTGATTGCAATGGAACCTCATCACTTAAAGTTCAGGGAGTTGAAATTATAAATTCTGGTTATGGATATACAGTTGCACCTTCAGTACTTTTCTTTGAAGGTGGAGGATCTGGAGCCGCAGCAACAGCAACAATTGGAAATGGAATTATTGGTATTGCAAGTATTACCAATGGTGGTTCTGGGTATGTATCGCCACCAACAATAACATTTAGTTCTCCTGGATTTGGTGGAATTACTGCAACAGCATCAGCAAAAATTAATAATGTTGGAACTGTCACTCAGATTTCAATTATAAATGCCGGACTTGGATATACTTCAGCACCAACAATAACTTTATCTTCTCCATATATGATTGGAGTTGGAACATATATCTATAATGAATATATTAATGGAAGTATTAGTGGTACCACAGCAAAAGTAAAAAATTGGGATGCCATAACTGGAGAATTAAAAGTATATGAAATTGATGGAAATTTTGTAAATGGTGATGTTATTGTTGGTGCTGCTTCTTCTGCATTCTATAAGTTAAGAACAGTAACAGAAGATAATACTTCAGATTTATTTGCGGATAATATAACTATAGAACAAGAAGCAGATAAAATTATTGATTTTACTGAAAAAAATCCATTTGGAATCCCATAAATAGTGCAACTTATTTGTTAAATAGTTAATATAAGGATTTACTAATATGTTTGAATATTTTTATCACGAGATACTAAGAAATACAATTATTGGATTTGGAACTTTATTTAATAATATTTTAATTAAACACGTTAATAATTCGGGTGATGTTGTTAGTGTAATAAAAGTTCCAATTGCTTATGGGCCAACTCAAAAATTCTTAGCAAGATTGCAACAGGTTCCAGATCTTAATAAACCTGTTCAATTTTCTTTACCAAGAATGTCTTTTGAATTTGTTGGATTGACATATGACCCAACAAGGAAGGTAACTACAACTCAGACATTTACAACTAGTCTTGTTGAAGATGGTAAACAAATAAGGAAAATTTATATGCCAGTTCCTTATAATATGCAATTTGAACTTGGAATTTTTACAAAATTAAATGATGACATGCTTCAGATTGTTGAACAAATTTTGCCGTATTTTCAACCTGCATATACTTTATCAATTGATTTAGTTAAAAGTATTGGAGAAAAAAGGGATATTCCAATTATTCTTGAGGGAATATCAATGGATGATCAATATGAGGGAAGTTTTGATACAAGAAGATCATTAATTTATACTCTCAGATTCACCGCAAAAACTTATCTATTTGGTCCTGTTTCCGATGTATCCAAAGATATTATTAAAAAAGTTTCTGTTGGGTTTGTTGCGAATGGGACCCGTGATATTACATATTCTATTGAACCAAGGGCACTTAAAAATTATACTGGAAATGTTCTTGCCAATATAAATCAAAATATTGATGAGCAAGATAGTATTATCAATGTTAATGATTCTACAAATATAATTGCATCGACTTATGTTTCTATTGATAATGAAGAGATGTATATTAAATCCAAATCGGGAAACACCTTGACTGTAATAAGAGGTTCTGATAATACACCCATTACGCAACATGTATCGGGATCAGAAATTAGAAGTATTACGGCAGCAGATGCAGATTTAATTCCAACCAGTGATGATTTTGGATTTAGTATGTTATGAAGATGACAAAAAAATTTGACGATCTAAATGATACTTTTAATGTTTCCGGAGAAATTGTTTCATCAGAAGTTGAAAGTATAGAAGAAAAAATTGAAAGAGTAACTGCTCCTATTGACGACATTAAAAAAGATTATAATTATACTAGAGGTAATTTATATTCCATTATAGAAAAAGGTCAAGAAGCAATTAATGGTATTCTTGAACTTGCACAAGAAAGTGAAATGCCTCGCGCATATGAAGTTGCTGGACAACTGATTAAAAATGTGGCAGATGCAACTGATAAATTAATGGATCTTCAAAAGAAGCTCAAGGATATTGAAACGGATGAAAAAGTTTCTAAAGGTCCAACAAATGTTACCAATGCTCTTTTTATTGGATCTACTGCAGAGTTATCTAAATTATTGAAGAATGGACTAACTCAAGAAGATAAATAAAATTAAAATGCTAAAATTAAAACCACATCTTTCAGTTGAACAAATTGCAAAGAAGCATCGTCTTGACGTTTCCTTTATTCAAAAGCAACTGGATATGGGGGAACCAATTGAACATGAGCACACCAAAGACCATACACTTGCTATGGACATTGCTCTTCAACATTTAGATGAAATTCCTGATTATTATACAAGATTAAAGAAAATGGAAGCATCTGCAAAAAAAGAACATAAAAAGTTCAAAGATGTAAAAGAAGATTCTGGTGATGGTAATGATGATATGGATATTCCGTTACATTCTGTACATATTGAATATGACAAAAGATATTGTACAAAATGCAAAGAAGTACAATTAAGAAGTAAATGCAAATATGGTCCAAAATGTTGGGATATATTTTCAATACCCGAAAAATTAAAAGAGGAAACCATGCATAAAGAACAAAGATATTGTCCATTATGCGATAAAAAAGAAACAAGATCAGAATGCTCTTATGGGGAAAAAGCATGGGATAAAGTATCTATTAAAGAAGAAAGTATACTAAAAGTAAGAAGAGGTATATTAAAGGGTTCTGAAAGTCAAATAAAAAGATCTACTGGAGCGGGGGCATTAACTCCTCAGGCAGCAAAACAACTTGGAGATAAAGCAGTAGAACTTCAAATGAAAAAAGCAGCAGCAGTTTCTTTACCTAAAATAGGAGAAGAAAAACTTGTTGATAAAATTCTTGGAGAACTTCAAGAAGAAGATCCTTGTTGGAAAGGGTATACTCAAGTTGGAATGAAAAAGAAAGAAGGAAAACCAGTTCCAAATTGTGTCCCTTCAAAGGGTGTTCCAAAAGCAAAGGGGTATAAAGAAGAAATTGAACTTGATGAAGCAAGAAAGAAAATAAAAATTAATACAAATAAACCAATTGAATGGAAAATTGAAGATCTTGGGCCTAATAAAACAGTAGTAAAGACAACTACATCAAAAGGGTATAAAGAAGATGTTACCATTGAAGATGCAAATGGAAAGTTATATGCAGAAGTTATTGATTTGATTAAACCCGAACCAATAGTATCTCCCAAAAGTACTTTCATGGCATATAGAAATATAGAAGAGGCAACTCGTCTTCAATCTGAAACTGGAAATATTATTGCAGTTATTTTGAGTTGGAGAGGAAAAACTTATTCAATTAGAATGTTCTTTCCACAAATTGGTATGCCATCTAAAAAAGATATAACATTTGAAATTCAAAAAGTATATCCTACGGCAATTGTACTTCAATATAATGTATCAACACTTCAACCAGGAATGCCTTTAATTCAAGTTGTAAATTCTAAATCAAAAAATTATCTTTTAAATAGTGGAACTATTGGAGAAGAAACTATTGAAGAAGAAGGACCTGTTCTATCTGTAGGTAGAGGTGAGAAACTCTCAGTTGAAAGAGGTGGTGGACTTACTCAAAAAGGTAGGGATAAATACAATCGTGAAACTGGTTCACATCTTCAAGCACCAGTTACAGGTGATGTAAAACCAGGAAGTAAAGCAGCACAACGTCGTAAGAATTTTTGCTCTCGTAGTAGAAGTTGGGATGGAGAAAGAGGATTGGCAGCAAGAAAACGTTGGAAATGTTAATTTAAATTTTGTAAAAAATAATTATTATGGCAGATAATATTTACTTAGGTAATCCTCTTTTAAAAAAGGCAAATACCACTTTACAATTTTCACAAGACCAAATTGTTGAATTTGTAAAGTGTAAAAATGACCCAGTATATTTTTCAAAATCACATGTCCAAATTGTAACTTTGGATTATGGACTTAAACCATTTAAACCATACGATTTTCAAGAAAAGTTAATTAAAAATTTTCACAGTAATAGATTTAATATCTGTAAGATGCCCAGACAGACGGGTAAGGCATTATCATTAGATACCCCAATTCCAACACCATCTGGTTGGACGACTATGGGAGATCTTAAAATTGGAGATGATATATTATCTCCATCTGGAAATAAAGTTTCAGTTATTATGAAAACTGAGACCATGTATGATCATAATTGCTATAAATTATATTTTGATAATGGTGAAGAAATAATTGCAGATGCAGATCATTTATGGGAAGTTGATAGTTCTTATTGGAGAACTGGAAAGAAAGTTATAACATCACAGGAGATATATGACAGATACGAATCCAAATCTCAAAATAAAAGAGGAAAGGGTGTTCAGGGATCCTTATATGTTAACAAATCTAAACCAATCAATTTTATTAAAAATACATTAGATATTAATCCATATCTTCTTGGAGTTTGGTTGGGGGATGGATATTCTTCTGATGGAAGAATCATCGCACATAAAGATGACTATGAATTTTATAAAACAAAGATAGATGTAGAGTATGAAAGGGAAGATGGAAATTGTATAAGATTTAAAGTTAAAGATTTTAGATTGAAATTAAAATTACAAAACCTATTAAAAAATAAACACATTCCACAAAATTATTTAAGATCTTCTTACCAAGATAGATTGGAATTACTTCGTGGTTTAATGGATACTGATGGGTCAATAACAAAAAATACCAGATCATTTGAATTTTATCAAAAAAACTATGATCTTATATTGCAAGTTGTGGAACTATTATCTACATTAGGAATTAAATCAAATATAAGACATAAAAAAATAAAGGATAATTATTATCATGCAATATCATTTACAACCAAAGAGCAAGTATTTAATCTTCCAAGAAAATTAAATAATGTTGATACCAAAAGACGCGCCAGAATACAAGAAAATAGACATTACATTCATAAAATAGAAAAAGTTAATAGTGTTCCAGTTGCTTGTATTCAAGTAGATAGTGAGGATCATTTGTTCTTGTGTGGTAAGAATTTCATACCAACTCACAACTCCACAACTGTTGTATCATATTTGCTTCATTATGCCATTTTTAATGATAATGTAAATATTGCTATTCTTGCAAATAAAGCATCAACAGCAAGAGATTTGCTATCAAGATTGCAAACTGCATATGAAAACCTTCCCAAATGGCTGCAACAAGGTATTCTAGCTTGGAACAAAGGTTCTATGGAACTGGAAAATGGTTCCAAAATCCTTGCTTCTTCTACATCAGCATCTGCTGTTAGGGGGGGTTCTTATAATATTATTTTCTTGGACGAATTTGCATTTGTTCAAAATCATATTGCCGATGACTTTTTTGCGTCTGTATATCCTACAATTTCTTCTGGACAATCTACAAAAGTTATCATAGTTTCTACTCCACATGGTATGAATCATTTTTACCGTTTGTGGCACGATGCAGAAAGAGGTAAAAATGAATATATTCCAACTGAAGTTCATTGGTCAGAAGTTCCAGGAAGGGATGCAAAGTGGAAAGAACAGACTATTGCAAACACTTCAGAGCAACAATTTAAGATTGAATTTGAATGTGAATTTTTAGGTTCAGTTGATACTCTTATTGCACCATCTAAACTTAGAACTCTCGTCTATGACCAGCCTAAGACCCGTAGTGCTGGTTTAGATGTTTATGTTGATCCAGAGAAGGAACATGACTATTTGATGACTGTAGACGTTGCCAGAGGGGTGGGAAATGATTACTCTGCGTTTACTGTTATTGATATAACACAGTTTCCTCATAGAGTTGTAGCAAAGTATAAGAATAATGAAATTAAACCAATGCTATTTCCAAGTATAATTTATGATGTAGCAAAAAGTTATAATGATTCTTATATTTTATGTGAGGTAAATGACGTTGGCGATCAGGTAGCAAGTATTCTTCAATATGATTTGGAATATAATAATATTCTTATGTGTTCCATGAGAGGTAGAGCAGGACAAATTGTTGGTCAAGGATTCTCTGGCAAAAAAACTCAATTGGGAGTAAAGATGTCAAAGACCGTTAAAAAAGTGGGATGTTTTAATCTTAAAACTATGATTGAGGAGGATAAACTTTACCTCAATGACTATGAAATAATTAGTGAATTAACCACATTCATTCAAAAACATAATTCATTTGAAGCAGAAGAAGGATGTAATGATGATCTGGCAATGTGTTTAGTAATCTATGCTTGGTTGGTTGCTCAAGACTACTTTAAAGAACTTACTGATCAAGACGTAAGAAAAAGACTTTATGAAGAGCAAAAAAATCAAATTGAACAAGACATGGCACCATTTGGTTTTCTTTCTGATGGACTTGATGAAGAGAGTTTTGTTGATGATGAGGGTGATAGATGGCATTTGGATGAATATGGAGATAGATCTACCACATGGGATTATATGTGGAAGTATTAATTAAGTTTTTTTCTCAATTTAGTATCAATATTTCTTTTTTTCTGATATCTTGTCATATTTCCTGGGTTAGTGATAAATCCAGTAACTAAACATTGCCAATGCTGAAAATTTGTAACCATACAACCTTTTTATGTAGGATATAAATGGAATTTGATAAGCAAATAAAACTTGGTCATTTATTACTTACTGATAGAAAATGTAGAGTTTGTAAACAAATAAAAAATTTAACAGATGATTTTTATAGAACTCGCAAGGACAGAGGGCCAGTTTTATCTTCATATTCGTATGAATGTAAAGAATGTACGGTAAAGAGAATAATTGAGACAAGAAAAAATAAAATACCTCCTACTGATTTGCAATATCCTGATTGGTAATATGTTCACGTCACTTTTCCCCGATGTAAATTGAGATTTTAATAAATATTTTTTAGTTAAACTGAGATTACGGAGAAAAACATGGCGACTCCTCAATTATCTCCAGGTGTTCTTACCAGAGAGGTTGATTTAACAGTAGGAAGAGCTGATAATGTGTTAGATAACATTGGAGCAATTGCGGGCCCTTTCCCTCTTGGTCCAGTTGATCAAGCAGTTGACATTACAACAGAAAATCAACTCATTCAAGTTTTTGGCAAACCACTTTCTATTGATGCTCAATATGAGTATTGGATGAGTGCATCTTCATACCTTTCATACGGTGGCGTTCTTAAGGTTGTTAGAACTGATGGAACAACCTTAAACAATGCAAATGCTGGTGTTGGTATAGCATATACTACAACGTCTAAAATTAAAAACTTTGATGATTATCAAGCAAGATGGACAAGTGATACTGTAAGTTATGTGTTTGCTGCAAAAAATCCAGGAACATGGGCAAACAATCTTAAAGTTTGCGTAATTGATAATAAAGCAGATCAAACTCTTGGTATTAATACAACCAATCCAGGTACTGCAGGTGCAGTAATTGGATATGGGGTCACTACTGTTCTAACAAATGTAACCGTTGCAGGATCTGGATCTACATCTTTATTCAATGGATATCTTAAGGGTATTATTACTGGAGTTAGTACAGATGCAACTAATGGAAATAGTACAATTGATGTAAAGATTCTTTCAAGAGTCTCTTCTGCAGGAACAGAAACTTCAATTTCTTATGCCCAAAATAATGGAAGTTCTTCTTTTGAGGCATTGGACACAATTAAATTTATTAATAACTCGGGAGCTAGTGCAGGAACTGGTGTAGTAACAACGTCAGTTGATTGGTACGATCAGCAAAAACTTGGTCTAACCAATTCAGAAATTTATTGGAGGTCAATTGCACCAAAACCAACTTCAAATAATTATGTACTTGAACGAAATGGTAAAAATGATGCATTGCACGTTGTAATTGTTGATGATACTGGAACAGTAACTGGTATTCAAGGAAACTTACTTGAGAAGCATATTGGTCTTTCAAAGGCAATAGATACTGTTTCTGCAGTAAATTCTCCACAAAAGATTTTCTGGAAAGATTATCTTGCAGTTTATTCTTCTTATGTTTATGCTGGAGATAATCCTTCCGTAGGAATAGATACATACAATAATACAACTCCTCGTGCAGTAGGATTCTCGACTGGATTTACTCCAATTACAGAAAGTGCTGGGGCATGGAATGCCAATGCCCAAGGTGTTACATTCAGTTCTATCGGCAATGTAACTTACAATTTTGCCGGGGGAGTTGATTATGTAGGCGGTGGTCAAATAGCAACTCTTGGAGATTTGATTACTTCTTATGGTCTTTTCTCTAATAAAGACGAAATTCAAGTTGATTATTTAATTATGGGCCCTGGGTTTGGTGGAGATGCCACATCTCCTTGGGACTCACAGGCAAAAGCAAACTACTTAATTTCTCTTGCACAGCAAAGGGCAGATTGTGTTGCTGTTATTTCTCCACACAGAGGATCTGTTGTTGATATTACTAATACAAATACTCAAACAGATAATATCATCAAGTTCTTTAGTCCACTTCAATCTTCTTCTTATGCTATCTTTGATAGTGGATATAAGTACACATATGATCGCTTCAATAATAAGTTCCGATACATTCCTTGCAATGCCGATGTTGCAGGACTAATGTGCAGAACAAACCTTGTTGCATATCCCTGGTTCTCGCCTGCAGGACAGCAAAGAGGTATTCTAAACAATGCAATCAAACTCGCATATAATCCTTCCAAGGCACAAAGAGATCAACTTTATCCTTTGAGAGTTAATGCAATTGTTAATCAACCAGGAATTGGCGTTCTTCTCTTTGGTGATAAGACTGCTCTTGGGTATGCTTCGGCATTCGATAGAATTAACGTTCGTCGTTTGTTCCTTACAATTGAACAGTCACTTCAAAGATCTGCTCAAGCACAACTCTTTGAATTAAACGATCAAATTACAAGAGCAAATTTTGTTAATATTGTTGAACCCTATCTTCGTGATATTCAAGCAAAAAGAGGTCTTTATGGATTCCTTGTTGTTTGTGATGAAACAAATAATACTCCTGATATAATTGATAATAATGAATTTAGAGCTGATATTTACCTGAAACCAGCTAAATCAATCAACTATGTAACTCTCACCTTTGTTGCAACGAGAACTGGTGTCTCGTTTGAAGAAGTTGCTGGAACTGTTTAATCTTACCTAAATTAATTACAGAAGGAGGAACTTAAAATGGCAACAATTCCAACAAGAGGCATCTCTCAATTTAAATCAAAACTGATTGGCGGTGGGGCTCGCCCCAACTTATTTGAAGTCCAAGTTACTTTCCCAAATGGAATAACTCCCGGTATTCAAGGAGATGGCGGCGGTGCGTTTGATGCTGATAATTTCAGATTTCTTTGTAAAGCAGCTGCTCTACCTGCATCAAATGTTGCTGCAGTTGACGTACCCTTTAGGGGTCGTATTTTAAAAGTTGCTGGAGACAGAACTTTTGATACTTGGACAATTACAGTCATTAATGATGAGAACTTTAGTCATAGAAGAGCATTTGAGGCATGGATGCAAAACGTTGCACAATACGGAGATCATTCTGGTTTGACTGATCCAAATGCATATATGGGACAGGCAACTGTTTATCAACTTGGTAGAAGTGCTTCAAATCAACAAGGAACAGGAACTGCAGGTCAGGCTTCCAGAATTCTTGCACAATATAGATTTGTTGATATTTTTCCGACAAATCTTTCTGCAATTGATCTTTCTTATGATACATCTGACACAATAGAAGAGTTTACTGCAGAATTACAAGTCCAGTACTTCTATCCAGAAGCTGCTGGTTCTGGTGCTTAATAAATAGTACACCAGGACAAACTTAAATAATGGCAAAACTATTTGGATTCTCACTTGAAGATAGCGAACCAATATCTCCAAGTACTGTCTCTCCCGTCGCACCTAATAGTGAGGATGGGAGTGATTTTTACTTAACTAGTGGTTTTTTTGGTTCATATGTTGACATTGAAGGTGTTTATAGAACTGAATTTGATTTAATTAAAAGATATCGCGAGATGGCACTTCATCCAGAGTGTGATAGTGCCATTGAAGATATTGTAAATGAAGCTATTGTTTCGGATACAAACGACAGTCCAGTATCTATCGAACTCTCAAATCTTAATGCAAGCGATGGTATTAAGAAAAAAATTAGAGAAGAATTTAAATATATTTTAGGACTATTGGATTTTGATAGAAAATCTCACGAAATTTATAGAAATTGGTATGTTGATGGTAGACTATATTACCATAAAGTAATTGATTTAAAGAAACCCCAAGAAGGAATTAAAGAATTAAGATATATTGATGCTATTAAGATGCGTCATATTCGTCAACAAAGACAAACTGAAAAGGATAGACTGGCAAATAGACTTTCCAATGCAAACGTCGATAATCCAATGAATTATGAATTCCCAGAAATTGAGGAATATTATATTTATAATCCAAAAATGGCATATCCTGCCAACAATCCATCCTCTTTAGGAGGAACTAGTGGAATTAAATTTTCCAAAGATTCTATTACATATTGCACATCAGGTCTTGTAGATAGAAACAAGGGATCAACTCTTTCATATCTTCATAAGGCAATTAAGTCTCTCAATCAATTAAGAATGATTGAAGATTCTCTAGTTATCTATCGGTTGTCGAGAGCACCAGAACGTAGAATTTTCTATATTGACGTTGGTAATCTCCCCAAAGTTAAGGCAGAGCAATACCTACGTGATGTTATGATGCGATATCGTAACAAGCAAGTATATGATTCATCAACCGGGGAAATTCGTGATGATAAGAAATTTATGGCAATGCTTGAAGATTTCTGGTTGCCACGTAGAGAAGGTGGTAGAGGAACTGAAATAACAACTCTTCCCGGTGGACAAAATCTTGGAGAAATTACTGATATTGAATATTTTAAAAAGAAACTATTTCGTTCACTAAATGTTCCTCCTTCAAGAATGGATGGAGAAGGTGGATTTAATCTTGGACGTTCATCAGAAATTCTGCGTGATGAAGTTAAATTTAGTAAGTTTGTTGCACGTTTAAGAAAGAGATTTTCTGCAATGTTCAATGACATGCTGAAAACTCAATTGATTCTCAAAAATATCATAACTCCAGAAGATTGGGAGGTAATGGATGAACATATTCAATATGACTTTCTGTATGATAATCATTTTGCAGAACTCAAAGATGCAGAACTTCTGGGCGAAAGAATAAATATGGTTCAAGTTGCAGAACCCTATATTGGTAAGTACTTTTCACAAGATTATGTAAGACGTAAAATTCTTCGCCAGACTGATGAGGAAATTATTGAGCAGGATAAATTAATTAAAAAGGAAATTGCAGACGGTACTATTCCAGATCCAAGTATTCCTATTGATCCAGCAACGGGTATGCCAATTGATCCAAATGCCCCAATGGGAGATTTAGGAGCACCTGTAATGGAACCAAATCTTGATGGGGTAAAGGGTGGTGGGGCCACAAAGGCAGATGGAAAAGCAGCAGAAATGAATACATCTATAACAAAGATGCCAAAGGGTGGGCAGATATAAATAAAAACGATTATTTTGAATTAAAAAAATGGATGATCTTCTTGATATGATTGCTGCTGATGAGTCACCCTCACAGATTAGCGATAAAATTAAAGACTTACTTTTTGCAAAATCTGCAGAAAAAATTGACGAATTTAGACCAACAGTTGCACAATCGGTTTTTGGTGAAATTGATTCTTCAGAGGAAGAATAAAGAATTAATAAATACTTACTAAATCAACTATAACAATAATGGCGCATAGACCAGTTGGTGCTGGCATTTCACTCACAACAAGTGCCTCTTCAGGAATGACAACTTCTTTTATACCACAATCAAATGTGATGAGAGTAGTTGCAGTAACTTCTGGAGCATTTGTAGCAATTGGAACTAATCCAACTGCTACAATTGCAGACTATTATATTCCTGCAGGAACTTCTGAAACTCTTGCAATGACAAAAGCATCAAATAGAGTTGTTGGAATTACTACAGGAACAACAACAATTATTGATTGCCCAGAAGGAACTCAGGCACCATTTGGTGTGGGCGATTATGTAACCATAACAGGTTCAACATATCACAATTTCGTTCATGTTCCAGTTATTTCTGTGAATACAACTTCTGGTGTGGAAGGTTATTTTCAAAAAAGATTTATTGTAGATTATAATTCAAGTGGAATTGCAACTGCATTTAGTTCGCCAGATGCTTCAGTAAGTATTTCATATAGATTAGCGGCACGAACCGAAGGTAGTTCTGGTATTGTTTATGCTCAACAAGTACAACTTTCAGGTCAAGCATAATGAAACTCATTACCGAAGAAATTGAATCAGTAGAAGTTATTACCGAAAACGTAAACGGTAAACAAACTCTGTTTATTCAAGGTCCTTTCCTTCAAACGGAACAACCAAATCGTAATAATAGAGTATATCAACTATGTGTAATGGAACGCGAGGTAAAAAGATATACTGAGCAGTATGTGAACAAAGGACGGGCTCTTGGTGAACTTGGACATCCTGATGGTCCTACAGTAAATCTTGATAGAGTTTCTCATAAAATTGTTGAACTTGTTCAAAAAGGAAACGATTTTATTGGTAAGGCACAAATTCTTCCTACTCCAATGGGAAAAATTGCAGAATCTCTTTTAAATTCTGGAGTAACTCTTGGAGTTTCTTCTCGTGGTATTGGTTCAGTAAGACAACACCGAAATGGTTATATGGAAGTTGGTGAAGATTTTATGCTTGCAACTGCTGCTGATATAGTTGCTGACCCTTCTGCTCCCGATGCATTTGTTCAAGGAATTATGGAAGGTAGAGAATGGGTATATGATTCAAATAAAAAAACTTGGATATCAGAATCAATTAAAAATATAATTGAAAAAGATTGTCAGAGAAGAAAATTAACTGAACAGAGAAAAATTGAACACTTCCAAAAATTTTTAAATTTGATGTAAATTATTAAATTATAAATAAATATAGTTATTAACAAAGGTTAATCGGAGAGTTCAAATGTCTCGTGGAGATTTACAAGAAATGGAAGTAGGCACAAAGCAATCCAAAACTGCTGTAAATGCAAATGCAAAAGCAGGGGATGCAATTCCAAGTTTATCTGGAACAACACCAGGACAAACTGGTAGTTGGGAAGATTTGGGGGGACCAGATCCTTCTAATTACAAATCAACTGACGATTCTGCAAAGTTGAAGACACCCGGAGCAACCCTTAAGCAAGTTAGGGATGTTGTTAATAGAGGTTCTAAAGCAGCGATGCCGATGACTTCTGTTAAGGAAGATGAAGAAGTTGAGTATGATGAAGATGAAGAACTCTTAGAAGCTGCAGAAAAAGAAGAAAAAGAAGAAGAAGGTAGCAAAGAGGACGAAAAAGAAGATAAAAAAGAGTACGGCAAAAAGAAACCTTCTAAATCTGAAGAGGATGACAAAAAGAAAGAAGATGAAGATGAAGATGAAATGAAGGAAGAGTATGATATCGAAGAAGATGTCAATGCTCTTCTTGCTGGAGAAGAACTCTCTGAAGAGTTTCAAGAAAAGGCAAGAATAATCTTTGAAGCTGCTCTTAGATCAAAAGTTTCTGATATTAAAGAAGCACTTGAAGATCAGTATGTTGCTGCTCTTGCAGAGGAAGTAGAAGAAATTAAATCTGAACTTTCAGAGCGTGTAGATTCATACCTAGAGTATGTTTCTGAAGAATGGTTCACTGAGAACCAACTTACCATTCAAGGTGGTCTGAAGGAAGAGTTAACCGAATCCTTCATGACTGGTCTGAAAGGACTTTTTGAAGAACATTATGTATCAATCCCTGAAGATAAGTATGATGTATTAGAAAGTATGGTAGAAAAACTTGATGACATGGAGACAAAACTCAACGAGCAAATTGAGAAAAATGTTTTCCTTAACAAGCGTCTCTCAGAGTCGGTTGCTGATGGAATCTTAGATCAAGTTTCTGATGGCCTTGCCGCCACTCAGAAAGACAAGCTCGCTTCACTTGCCGAAAGTGTTGAGTTTGAAAGTGAAGATAATTATCGTGAAAAACTGGAGACTTTAAGGGAATCATATTTCCCATCAAGAGGAGTTTCTCCATCCGCTAAATCTGAAACTCTTTCGGAAGGTGTAAGCAATGATTACGGACAAGTTTCCGGAACTATGGCTTCATATCTGAAAACTCTTTCATCATTTAGCAAATAATTGAATTTAATATAATTCAAACGTAAAAAAACACACAACAAAAAGGTAAAGCAAATGTTCCATTCCGAACAATTGCAGGAAAAGTGGGCACCTCTCCTCAATTATGAGGGTCTTGAATCAATCAAAGATTCACATCGTAGAGCTGTAACTGCTGTCCTGTTAGAAAATCAAGAAAAATTTTTAAGAGAGCAATCTTCTTTTGAAACCTCAGGATCATTCCTTTCAGAAGCATCACCAACCAACTCAGCTGGTACTGGTGGTTTCGGTGGCGGTTCTGCACCAGGCGGCCCTACCGCAGGTTTCGACCCCGTACTGATCTCATTGATCAGACGTTCAATGCCTAACTTGATCGCCTATGATATTGCTGGCGTTCAACCAATGAGCGGTCCTACTGGACTTATCTTTGCAATGCGTTCTAAGTATAAGAACCAAAGTGGTACTGAAACTTTCTACAACGAAGTTGATTCTGCATGGTCTGGAGAAAATAACAGCCGTAACCTTTCTGGTGGTTTCTCAGATGGTGCTGTTGGTTTCGGTACTACTGCACAGTCAGGAACCAATCCTTCAGTTCTCAACCCAGTTGGTACTGCAACAACCAACCCCTCACCATATAACGTTGGTCAAGGGATGGCTACAGGCGACTCTGAAGCACTTGGAGATTCTGGTTCCAATGCATTCAACGAAATGGCTTTCTCAATTGAGAAAGTTACCGTTACTGCAAAGTCCCGTGCTCTGAAGGCTGAGTACTCACTTGAACTCGCACAAGACCTCAAGGCAATTCATGGTTTGAATGCCGAAGCGGAATTGGCAAACATTCTCTCAACTGAGATTCTTGCCGAAATCAACCGCGAAATTATCAGAACCATCTACAAGGTTGCCGAGCAAGGTGCCGTCCAAAACACTGCAACTGCTGGTATATTTGACCTTGACGTTGATTCAAACGGTCGTTGGTCAGTTGAGAAGTTCAAAGGTCTTCTGTTCCAAATTGAGCGTGATGCTAACGCAATCGCTCAGAGAACTCGTCGTGGAAAAGGTAATGTTATCCTCTGCTCTGCAGACGTTGCATCCGCTCTTACCATGGCTGGTGTACTTGATTACACCCCTGCACTTAATTCTAATCTGTCTGTTGATGACACTGGCAACACCTTTGCCGGTATTCTGATGGGCAAATTCCGTGTCTATATTGACCCATATGCTGCTAACTTGACTTCCTCTAACGGAACTCCTGGCAATCAGTATTATGTTGTTGGTTATAAGGGTTCTTCTCCTTATGACGCTGGACTCTTCTATTGTCCTTATGTTCCCCTCCAAATGGTTCGTGCCGTTGGTGAGAACACCTTCCAACCAAAAATTGGCTTCAAGACACGTTACGGTCTGGTTGCTAACCCATTTGCAGAAGGAACCGACCAAGGACTTGGTAGACTCAACCTTAATGCCAACCGCTACTATCGTAGAGTTTCTGTTAAAAATTTGATGTAAGTCTTTATCACAAATTCTCAAAGGGACCTCAAAAAGGTCCCTTTTTTTATCTAAATAATTAAAAAAATGGCAACGTCAAATATATTTAAAAACCAAATACAGAATAGAAATTTCCTAACTCCTGTTGGTTTTAAGTTTATTTTAAATAGAGCACCTAAAGTTGCTTTTTTTAGTAATCAAGCAAATATTCCAGGAATTAATCTTGGTAGTGCTATTCAACCAACATATTTAAAAGATATTGATACTCCAGGCGATAAACTTGTTTTTAACGATCTCAATATAAGATTTCTTGTAGATGAGAATCTTGAAAATTATATGGAAATTCAACATTGGATGAGGGGACTTGGATATCCAGAGAATTTGGAAGAAATTTATAACTTACAAAAAGAAAATACATTCATGGATACTACTGATACTAAATTGATGAATATTTATTCGGATGCAACAATGAATGTTCTTACTAGTTCTCAAAATACAAATTTTAAAATCAAATATAGAGATGTATTTCCAGTGAGTTTATCGGATTTGGAATTTGATGCAACAGATCAAGATATTCAATACTTTACAGCAGAGGCAACTTTCAAGTATACTATTTACGATATAACAGATTTAAATGGCGATCCTTTATGATTGATCTTGATACAATTCAAAAAATGTGGGAAGAAGATGCAAAGATAGATCCAGATAATTTACATACAGAATCATTAAATATTCCAACACTTCATGCAAAGTACTTTGAAATCTATAATAATATTTTTCTTTTAAGAAAAAAAGCAGATCAACAGAAAAGAAATATTCGCCATAGTCGTTATGAATACTATTCCGGAAAAGCAGATCCGGAAACTTATGTAGAAAATCCATTTCCCAAAAAAATCAGAGATAAAGATACGCTTCAAAAATATCTTGATGCTGACGAAAAACTATCAAGTGTTTGTCTCAAGATTGATTATTATGACACAATGCTAATGTATGTTGATAGTATTTTGAAGCAAATTTTTCAGAGAAACTACCAAATTAAGAATGCTATTGAATTTATGAGATTTAATGCTGGACTAGGGTAAATAAATACTTATAACAAAATATAATTGTTATGAGTGATGTAGTTATTGAAAAGAAGAATGAAGTTTATATTAAATTAACTTGCGAATCTCACATTCTTTATGAACTTCAACCATACTTTACTTTTGAAGTAGAGTCTGCAAAATTTATGTCTCAGTATAGAAGTAGATACTGGGACGGAAAAATAAGATTATTGAGTGTTCATACAGGTGAAATTTATGTAGGATTATTGGATAAAGTTATTGATAAACTTGAACTTCACAATTATACATATGAATTTAAAGAAAATAAATTTTATGGATTACCCTTTGAAGTAGATGAGAGTATTTCTCATGAGGGTGTCAAGGATTATATGGCATCTATTTGTTGCCATTCTCCACGGGATTATCAAATAGAGGGAGTATACGAAGCTCTAAAGTACAATAGAAAACTATTGATAAGCCCCACTGCGAGCGGCAAATCTCTGATGATTTATTCAGTCGTGAGATATTTTGTTGACAAAGGACAAAAAATTCTTTTAGTTGTTCCAACGACATCTCTTGTAGAGCAAATGTACAAGGATTTTCAAGATTATGGTTGGGATGCTGATTCATATTGTCACCGCATTTATTCAGGGAAAGAGAAAAATCCATTATGGGTTTATGTTACTACAGAAGATGGCATTGAATATAAATTTGATGGCAATCAAACCATAAATTTAATAAATAATCAAAAGAAGTTAGCAAAAGATTTAAAAGAAACTGATGAAATTGACGATAGATGGTTATTATCCATTAAAAAATAACAAGTATTTAAATTGGTATAAAAAAATTATTATTAATAGAATTAATAATAAAATTTCAATTGGAGAAAATCATCACATTGTACCAAAATCTATGGGAGGAAATGAAAATATAGAAAATATTGTAATATTAACTCCAAAAGAACATTATATATGCCATTTATGTTTAATAAAATTTGTTGAAGGAAAAGATTACTATAAAATGTTATGTGCAATAAATTCTATGAGTATGCGTACTTTAAAACAAAATTTTTCATATAATAGTAGATTATATGAAATTTTGCAGGAAAAAAGAGTTGAGGGGTTGGGGGTATGGTTAAAAACAAATTCTTCACTTAAAAATAAATCAGTTCATAATAAATGTATGAAAACGAGAGAAAAAAATGGTACAAATATTTTTATAACTAACAACCCAATGCATAATGAAGAATTTTTGAAGAAAAAATTAGAAAAAACTAGTGGAAAAAATCACTATCTCTGCAAAAAATACAGATATGAATATAGTTTAGATTTTGGAGATACTTGGATTAGTATAGATAATGACCTAACAACTAAACAAATTTGCAATGAAGTTTTAAATTGTTCGACATCAACATTCAATTACATTCTTTCAGGAAAAATACCCAAAAGAGGTCCGTTAGCAAATACACTTATTAAGAAAATTAAAAATGAAAATTAAAAAAATAGAGCATAAAGAACCAGTTGTAACTTGTAGTACTTGGCAATCTATATACAAACTGGATCGTTCATTCTTTGAAGACTATGGTGTAATTATAGGCGATGAGGCACATTTATTCAAGAGTAAGTCATTGATAGAAATCATGACTAAACTTCATCATGCAAAATATAGATTTGGTTTTACAGGAACACTTGATGGAACTCAAACTCATAAATGGGTTCTTGAAGGATTATTTGGACCATCATATAAAGTTACAAGAACTGCCGAATTGATGAGACAAGGACATCTTTCTCAGTTAAATATTCGGTGTCTTGTTCTGAAACATAATCCTCAAAAGTTTGAAACTTATGAAGATGAAATTCAATATTTAATCTCTCATGAAAAAAGAAATAAATTTATTACAAACTTATCTTTGGATTTGAAAGGAAATACTCTTGTTCTTTTCTCCAGAGTAGAAGCACATGGAGCAATACTTTTCGATCTAATAAATACTAATAAGCGAAGTGATCGTAAAGTATTTTTTATTCATGGTGGTGTAGATACTGAAGAAAGAGAGTTAGTAAGAGAAATTACTGAAAAAGAAAGCAACGCCATTATTGTTGCTTCTTATGGCACTTTCAGTACTGGTATTAATATTAAAAATTTGCATAATATTGTTTTTGCTTCTCCAAGTAAATCCAGAATTAGAAATTTACAATCAATCGGAAGAGTACTCAGAAAGAGTAAAGATAAAACAAAAGCAATTCTTTATGACATTTCTGATGATTGTACCTATAACTCAAGAAAAAATTATACATTAAATCATTTAATAGAAAGAATTAAAATCTATGTTGAAGAACAATTCAATTACGAATTAATTACAATAAATTTAAAGAAATGATAGAAGAAGATTTTTATTGTACAGTTAAATTAAAATCAGGTGAAGAAATCTTTGCCAAAGTTGCTGCTTCAGAAGAAGATGATAGGACTATACTTATAGTTTCAAATCCTATTATTATTTCTGAAATTAAAGGAAGAGGTGGTATTGCTGGATATAAAATAGAACCATGGTTAAAAACAACTACTGAAGATATGTTTATTTTAAATATGGAAGATATTTTAACTCTTTCAGAATCTTCTGATATTGAAATGATTATGATGTATCAATCTTATGTACGACAATCTTATAAGGAAAAAAGAAATCAATCCAAACTTAATCGTAGAATGGGATATATTTCTAATATTAATGATGCCAAAGAGCTCTTAGAGAAGCTCTTTAAGAATTCTTAAAGCTAATCTTATCAAACCCCACAAAGGTTATTATACACATTTTCAGACACCTTGTCAACTATTTACAGAAGTGTTATAATATCTACATAATAATGATAAAAACTTATGATAACCACTGCAGTTATGGCCAAAAGAAAGAGGTCAGAGCATTACGTCAATAATAAAGAGTTTCTTGCAGCACTTATTAAGTACCGTGAAGATAAGGAGATTGCTCTTCTTCAGGACAAAGCAAAACCTCCTATTCCGCGTTATATTGGAGAATGTTTTCTTAAGATTGCAAATCACCTTTCCTTTAAACCGAATTTTGTAAATTACATGTTTAAAGAAGATATGATTTCTGATGGTATTGAGAATTGTGTTCAGTACATTCACAATTTTAATCCAGAGAAGTCTCAAAATCCTTTTGCATATTTTACACAAATTATTCATTATGCATTTCTTCGTCGTATTCAGAGAGAAAAACGTCAGTTAGAAATAAAGAATAAGATTATTGAGCGTTCTGGTTCCAGCGAAGTGTTTACGGATGATAATACCCTTGACGGTGGGAACTATTCCGATTTTAATTCTATAAAAGATAATGTTCATAGTAAGCTGAGGTACTAATACTGTTTCTAACTCCTGGAGTTAGAAAAGGAATGACTAAACCAAAATATACACCCGAAGAACATCAACGTATATTGCTCATTTACAAAGAATGTGGTAGAATTACAGAAGAGACAGGTGTTCTTCATCATGTTGACCACATCCATCCAATCTCAAAGAGTGGTAAACATCACCCAGATAATTTGCAAATTTTGACTTCTACTGAAAACATCTGTAAAGGAAACAAATTATTATGAAAATCGGAATAATTTCAGATAGCCACTGGGGAGCGAGGAAAGGTTCTAAACTTTTTCAAGATTATTTTGAACTCTTCTATAAGAATGTGTTTTTCCCGACGCTAGAACAGTACGGGATTACAACAGTCATTCATATGGGAGATGCTTTTGATAGTCGGAAATCAATTGATTATCAAAGTTTTGAGTGGGCAAAGCGAGTTGTATTTGAACCTCTTTCCAAATATGATGTTCATCTGATTACTGGTAATCACGATTGTTATTATAAAAATACTAATAATATAAATTCTCCAAATCTTCTCTTACAATCTTATCCAAATGTAAAGACATATTCATCACCAACTGAAATTAAAGTTGGAAATTTGAATGTGCTTCTACTTCCTTGGATTTGTATGGAGAACGAAAAACAATCTCTCAAGAAAATTAAAAATACTAAATGTAAAATTGCAATGGGACATCTTGAACTTCAAGGTTTTCGTGTGCATAGTAACATTGTAATGGATCATGGATTAGAAGCAGATATTTTTAAAAACTTTACAAAAGTATTTTCTGGACATTATCATACTCGTTCTAATAATGGTACCGTTTTCTATCTTGGCAATCCTTATGAGATTTATTGGAATGATGTAAATGATACTCGTGGGTTTACTATTTTTGACACAGAAACTCTAGAACATATTCCAGTTAATAATCCATATAAAATGTTTTATAACATTTATTATGAAGATACTCCTTATCAAATGTTTGATGCATCTGAATATGAAAATAAAATTGTTAAAGTAATCGTTCGTAAAAAATCTGATACAAAACAATTTGAAAAGTTTATTGATAAATTATATTCTTCAAATGTATCTGAACTTAAGATTATTGAAAATTTCCAAATTCAAGAATCTGAAGATTTTGAAGCATTTGATTCTGAAGATACTATGTCCATCCTGAATAGATATATTGAGGAGGCAGAAGTAAATCTTGATAAATCTATTGTTCAAAAATTACTACAAGAAGTTTATCAGGAAGCATGTGAATTAGTTTGAAATGTTTATTTTAACCATCCAAGGAAGAGAAACTGAAGGTGCATATTCTGTTACAAATGATGATGGAGATAAAATTCTTTATCTCTTTCAAGAAGAAGATGATGCAACCAGATATGCCATGATGTTGGAAGAAAATGGTTATCCTGAAATGCATGTGATTGAGATAGAAGATGATGTGATGATAAAAACTTGTGAAATACATGGGTATCAATATACTCTTATTACTGCCGATGACATTGTAATTCCTCCAGACTTTGATTATGATCATATTTAAAACTATACGCTGGAAAAATCTATTATCTACGGGCAATCAATTTACTGAAGTTGATTTTACTAAAAATGCTACTAATCTAATTATTGGTTCAAATGGAGCAGGCAAAAGCACCATTTTAGATGCTTTGTGTTTTTCTTTATTTGGGCGCAGTTTTCGGAAAATTAACAAACCACAACTTATAAATACAATCAACGAAAAAGATTGTAAAGTTGAAGTAGAGTTTTCTATTGGAACTACTGAATGGAAAGTTATACGAGGAATTAAACCTGCAATTTTTGAGATTTATAAAAATGATGCTGTTTTAGATCAAAATTCTGCTGCAATTGATCAACAGAAATGGTTGGAGCAAACAGTACTGAAGATGAACTATAAGTCTTTTACGCAGATTGTGATTCTGGGTAGTAGTACTTTTGTTCCATTTATGCAACTTCCTGTAGCACATCGTAGAGAAGTAATTGAAGACTTATTGGATATTAAAATCTTCTCTTCTATGAATACAATTATTAAAGATAAAATTCGTATAATTCGTGATCAAGTCAAAACTCTTGAACTCAAGAAAGATTCTTTGAATGATAAAGTTCAAATGCAGAAAGAATTCATTGAAGAACTTGAAAATCGCGGAAAAGAAAATATTAAGGACAAAGAAGCGTCAATTATGTCTTTTACTGAAGAGATTGGACTTTTGATGAATGATAATGCATTCATTGAGGAAGATATATTCAAACTCCAAAAAGACCTTGAAGATTATGTAGGAGCAGCAGATAAACTTCGTAAATATGGTAATCTTAAAGGCAAGATCTCGCAAAAAGTATCCACCATTACCAAAGAGCATAAATTCTTCACGGAGAATACGGTTTGTCCTACCTGCACACAAGAAATTGATCAAGACTTTAGAATAAATAGGATTAACGACGCTCAATTTAAAGCAAAAGAGTTGCAATCTGGTTATAAAGAACTGGAAGAGGCAATTAAAGAGGAGGAAGATCGGGAGCGTCAATTCCTTATTCTTTCCAAGGAGATTACAACCCTAACACATGGCATTTCGCAAAATAATACAAAGATTTCTGGATGTCAAAGACAAATCAGAAATCTTGAATCTGAAATTCAAACTATTACCAATCAACTTGAAAACAGAAATACTGAACATGAAAAGTTAGAGCAATTTAGAGATAATCTCCAAAATACATATGAAGATTTAGCAACTAAAAAAGAATCAATCAACTATTACGATTTTACTTACGGTTTACTTAAAGATGGTGGAGTAAAATCCAAAATCATTAAGAAGTATCTACCTCTGATAAATCAGCAAGTAAACCGTTATCTTCAGATGATGGACTTCTATATTAACTTCACTCTTGATGAGGAATTTAACGAAACCGTCCAGTCCCCAATTCATGAAGATTTCTCCTATGCTTCTTTTAGTGAGGGAGAAAAAATGAGAATTGATTTAGCACTTCTTTTCACATGGAGAGAAGTTGCAAGGTTCAAGAATTCAGTCAATACAAATCTTCTGATTATGGATGAGGTATTTGATAGTTCTCTTGATGGATCTGGAACAGAAGAGTTTCTCCGAATTATTCGTTATGTGATAAAAGATGCTAATATATTTGTGATTTCTCATAAGACTGGATTGGAGGACAAATTTGAAAGTGTCACCCGCTTTGAGAAAGTCAAAGGTTTTTCCCATATGATAACCTGATACCCCACAGAACCATGCAAGTTCCGAACCGATACCATCACTCCAAGAAGGAGCAGAAGCGGACACTGAAACCGCAGGCACTC
>TARA_R110000868_G_scaffold294140_3_pt1 | contig 55612 bp, 40 predicted proteins | sample TARA_R110000868 | Tara Oceans TARA_R110000868 (sample SAMEA4397489) | marine metagenome | biome: Polar Biome; feature: [SRF] surface water layer (ENVO:00010504); material: water (ENVO:00002006), including particulate matter (ENVO:01000060) such as... | depth 5 m | reverse complement strand
TCGCACAAACAATCTGTTTATTGCTTCTCAATATGTCATAGAACTTATCTTTCAGAGATAAAAAAAGCTGATCAAAACTTCGTGTTTTTAACCAGCGATTTCATTTCCTCGAAAGGATTACAAAGGTACGGCAAAGAAGGGGTCGAAGGCAAATTTTATTTCAAAATAATTCATCTTTTTTTCTCTCTTTTGGATGACGAAAATTCATAACTCATTAATAGTTGGCACTTACCTCAGGATCTTCGTTGTAAGATTTAAATAACTTCACACCAAGGTACATTAGCGGAGTATCAAAAAGGGCAAAAAAGAACTTGAATAAATAGGAGTTCAAGATCAATATAATTACTGCGCCAACTGAGTTTATGCTGTCACCTAAATTATTTGCCAAATATAGAATAGTGATAATTGCAGTTGAATCTACTAGTTGACTAAACATAGTTGAACCATTGTTGCGTAACCAAAGATGTTTTCCTTTTGTTTTTTTCTTCCAAAAATGAAAAAGGCGAACATCAACGCTTTGGGCAATTAGGTAAGCAATCATACTAGCAATCACATTACCCACCATGAAGTCATACACTCCTTCAAATAATGGAAGTCCACCACTTACTCCTGCCGCATTTGGTAACCAATGATTTACTGACATCAAAAAAAGCATAAAAAAGTTCATTGCGAAACCAACCCATACTACCAACTGAGCTTTCCTCCTGCCAAATAATTCGGAGATCAAATCAGTTGCTAGAAATGTAAATGGATATGCAATTACCCCAGCAGGAACACTCATAGTATATATACTACCATTTCGAACTAGCGGAGGGGTAATAGCTTGCAACCATCCCGGAAGGTCGATACTAAAAATTGTTACGAATTTAGTTGTCCCTATTATATTCCCTAGTACTAAAGATGTTAGGAATACTGCTGTTAAAGTTAGAAAGAGTGCGTCTCGTTTATTATTCATTCTTACATATAAATTAATTCGCCAAATAAACAAAGTGTTTGAAACAAAAGCACATTATTTATAGTCCAAGAACGAACTGTTTACAATTCGGGTTTGTTTGATTTCAAAACTATTCATTCTATGACTGCAGAAAAAATAAATACAAAAATTGAAATTACTTGGAAGGCTATAGAAATCTACCAGAAGAAGGGCAAGGTATCTATTCCCGATCTAGTAGATGCCACAAAATTATCAGCTTCCGAAATCTACGCTCACTTCCCCAATAAAAAATCAATTCTTTCATTCTATTATCCAGCTCTAATTTACCAATACTGGGCTATGATTGAGGAAATTGATGATTTTGAAGATTATTCTCTAAGCGAAAAATTTTCCAACTTCATCTACACCCTTTTTGATATGATGAGTGAAAGTCCAGCTTTTGTGGATGATACCTTTGATAAACACATCTTTCAAAAAAGAAGTAATTCTGAATTTCATAAAGAAGTAACTGTTCTCTTTAAAGATTTTCTTACTTCTGATGGAGAAATTGCTGTTAGCGCCGGTTTTTTTATGAAAGATTACTTTTATAAAATTCTCGCCAGTCAATATCTATTTTTAGTTCGTTTTTGGCTTTCAGATGAATCTATTGATAAAGAACGAACGCTTGCCTTATCAGATAAACTTACTTCTCTTTTACAGGAAGCTGTTTACAATAAGACAATTGATAAAGGATTCGATTTAGTCAAATATTTATTCAGCTCCGTGGGTATCGGTAAAGACATCCCTTTTGTTGGAGATTGCATTACAGACTTATTCAATCAAAAAGAGGAAAAAAAAGATGAGTGATTTTCCATCGTCGAAGTTTGAGCGTGGTAAAATTATTGCGAAAACAGGAATTAAGGTTGGCACCAATTACGCCCAGCGTTACATCAAGAAAAAAGTTGGTGCTGATAGTGGAACTGACAAGGATTTCCATACCAATAATGCTAAAGAAGTATTTAAAGAATTTTCAAAACTGAGGGGGACTGCATTAAAAATTGCTCAGGGAATGAGTATGGATCAAGGGTTTTTACCGGAAGAGTTTGCCGAAGTAATGAGTCAGGCTCAATATTCTGTACCACCAATTAATAAAGCGCTTGTTCGAACTATTATTAAAAGAGAATTGGGAGATTATCCAGAGCAACTTTTTGCAAAGTTTGAACCAGAAGCTTTTGCAGCCGCATCTATTGGTCAAGTACATCGAGCAGAACTTAAAGATGGAAGAAAAGTAGCCGTCAAAATTCAATATCCTAATGTTCGTGAGACGATAAATTCTGATATGACTGTAGCTAAATCGTTGGCAAAAAGAATCATAAAAAAAGGTCAGGATATAGATCCTTACTTCAATGAAATTAAACAAACATTGATGGAAGAAACTGATTACAAGCATGAGGGTTCTCAAATTGATCAGTTCAGAAAACGATTTGGGAGTGATGAAATAATTATCCCTGAATGGATTCAGGAGTACTCAACCGAAAGAGTACTTTGCATGAGTTTTGTAAATGGTAGACATTTGGGAGAATTCTTGAAAGAAAAACCCAGTCAAGAACAAAAGAATCATTTCGGTCAATTGATCTGGGATTTTTTCCATGAAGAGATCCGTGTAGGTGGATATGTACATGCTGATACTCATCCTGGAAATTTCTTATTTACCAATGACGATAAACTTGGAGTGATTGATTTTGGATGCGTAAAATTGTTCCCTGAAGAGTTCTTTACCAATTACCTCAAACTACTACCTACGCATCTTGCTAATGATCAGGAAGCCATACGCAAGTTATATGTAAAACTTGATGTAATTAACCCAGAATCGAAAACTCAAGATCGTGAAGAAGAGTATTATAACTTTGCAAGAAATTACGGCATCATGTTTTCGAAGCCTTACAAATATGACACTTTTGATTTTAGTGATCCAAAATTTGATGAGGAAATTCGTCATTTCACAAAAGAAGCACCCCTATCAAATGAATTGAGAGGATCGAAGCACTTCTTATATACGAGCCGAGTTCATACTGGATTATACAGTATTTTGATTAAGTTGGGAGCTCAAATCGATACTACGAAAGCTAAAATGATTCTTAGCGATTTATTAAATATGGAATTTGCCGAGTTCGCTCAAGTGTAACTAAATAAACTTACTTAGTGCCTCTCTGAGAGATTCTTTTGTAATAGGTTTACTAAGATAACCATTTATACCAGCTTGCTTGTATCTCTTTTGATCGGTTACCAAAGCATTTGCAGTTACTGCAATAATGATAGGTTTCTTTTTGCCAGTATAAATCTCTGTTATTAATTCTGAAGCTTCAACCCCATCCATAATTGGCATTTGAATATCCATTAGTATAACATCGTACCAGGTTGATTTCACTTTTTGGACAGCCACCTCTCCATTTTCAGCTACTTCTATTGATGTTAACCCTAAGCTTTCAGCTAATTTCTTAATCACAATTTGATTTATACGAACATCTTCTACAATTAGAATATTTATATCTTGAAGAGGTTTTTCTTTGAGCTCTTTATCAATTTCGACTTCCTCTGTTTTTTGCCAATGTTTAAAAGGAATTTCAAAATAGAATGAAGAGCCAATGTTTTCTTGAGACTCAAACTTGATTTCTCCTCCCATTAGTACTATTAGATTCTTAGTAATGGAAAGCCCTAATCCCGTTCCTTCGATATTAGAATCTAAAGCGCCTTTATAGAACTTGCTAAATAATTGCTTTTTGCCATCCTCAGAAATCCCCACACCTGTATCAGTTATTTTAAACTGTACTCTCATCTCTGAGTCGTTTAAATGTAAAAGTTTAGTGCTAATACTAACCGAGCCTTTCTCAGTAAATTTAATTGCATTATTTATAAGGTTTAAAAGCACTTGCCTTAGCTTTAATGAATCACCGATTATGGTTGGTGGAATAGCTTGATCATGTTCTATTAATATCTCGACTTGACCTTCTTTTTTGTCTAGTCTTGGCTTAACGATTTCTATTAATTTCTGAAGATCTTTTTCAAGATCAATTTCATTGGACTGCATTACCAATTTTCCACTTTCGATTAAAGTGACATCTAGAATATCACTAATTAGACTATGAAGGTGCTCGCTACTATAGCTCAAATTCTCCATTAAGCTTTCTTGATCTTTATCCAGCTTCGTTTCTTTTAGTAGTTCTGATATTCCAACAATCCCATTTAAAGGGGTTCTCATTTCATGACTAATAGTCGCTAAAAAATCGGTTTTAGCTTTATCAGCTGATAGTGCTTTTTCCTTTTCAATTTCTAATGCTTGAATGGTTTCTTTTAGTCGCACTCTATCTTGTGAATATGTTTTTTTGAATATGTGTAGTGAATATCCAATTGTAGTAAGTGAAATGAATCCCGCTATAGAAAAGTCGCGAACTCTATCGAAATTACTAGCATATGGTAGAGCAAGGTTTGGATTTTGAAATTCAATAATTGCATAGAAAATTAAGATTATCAAGCTAATTACGAAAAAAACAAGAAATCCTCTACTAGGAAGAACGAGTAAACCTGATATATATATCAGAACCATCATTAATAAAATAATTCCTGAAACTCCACCCGAGGGAAGCCATGAATAAAGCAATACAATTAAAGCCGATGTGTAATAAATAGTTGCGATTATATTAAATGAGACTCTTCGTTTAAAAGCAACATAAAGCCCTGAATACAATACTAAACATACAAAATAGATCGTCTGTATTTGAAGAATATAATTGGCAAGAAGGGCTATTCCCCACCATAATAAAAATACCAAAGTTGTTAGAAATAAAGTGATTTCGAATAATTTAATTTCGATATCTACTTCAGCATTAAATGAGGGTAATAAATCTTTTAGCTTCAACTTCTTTGGTATAATTCTCTCTAAGATATAAATATTGCTCGATGAGCAAAATCAATAAACAAAAAAAGCACGAGTGAAACTCGTGCTTTTTAGAACTAAATCAGTTTTAAACTATTCGTTTATGGAATTGAGATACTTATAAAATTCACTATCGGTAGAAATTATAAGAGAAGTTTCTTTATCAATGGTATTGCCATAAGCTTCCATGCTTTTGGTAAAGGAATAAAGCTCGCGTGCAGCAGAAGATTTATTATAAGCCGCATTATAAATTGCAGCAGCTTGTGCATCAGCTCTACCTCGTATAGTTTCAGCTTGGCGGAATGCTTCTGATTGAATCCTCAGAAGTTCACGCTCTTTTTCACCGTTTATTCGGGAAGATTCACCTTGACCTTCTGATCGAAATTTATCTGCTATACGATTACGTTCTGAAATCATACGATCATAAACCGTACGTCGAACTTCTTCGGCATAATTGATTCTTTTGAATCTAAAATCCAATATTGCGATTCCGAGATCTGCAGCTCTTGCATTCGCTAATTCTTGAATCTGTTCTTGGATTATATCACGTCCAATTTGAATATTCTCTAAAGAATCATTCACTATATCTGCTATTACACCTTCCGTTTCCGCTACTCGGTTAGAAGAACGAATAAGCTCTACCAAATCATGAGATGCAACCGCATTTCTCGTTTCACCATCAAGAATATCATCTAATCTTGATTGAGCACCACGTTCATTACCTAAACGCTCGAAATACTTTAACGGATCTGTTATTTGCCATCTCGCATACGTATCAACAAAAATAAATACTTTGTCTTTTGTAGGCACCTGATTGGGGTCACCATCCCATTCTAAGTAACGTTTTTCAAAGTAATTCGCATCTTGAAGAAATGGAATTTTAAATTTTAATCCAGGGGTATTAATTGCCTCACCTTTTGGTTCACCAAACTGGGTAATAATTACCTGCTCTTGCTCATCAACAATAAATGTAGCATTGAAAAGTACAATACTAACTATTGCTAAAACTACTATTATTCCTAATCCTTTAATCTCTTTCATTGTTATTACCTTTCTTTATTGATTAGAATTAGTTGTTTTTTTTGCGCCATCCATCTGGAGTTGTAACAAAGGAATTACACTATTCCCTTTTTCATCCGTAATAATCTTCTGTCCCATTCTTGGCAGAATATCTTCCATTGTTTCTAAGAAAATACGAGTTTTAGTTACTTCAGGAGCTTTGATATATTCAGAATACAAGTCATTAAATTTTGACACTTCACCTTCAGCTGTATTAACTCGACTCAGTGCATAACCTTCAGCCTGCTGGATAGTTTGTTCAGCTTCACCTGCAGCACGAGGAATTACACGATTATAATCAGCTCTCGCTTGATTTATCAATGTTTCTCTTTGTTGCTCAGCTTCATTTACTCCATTAAAGGAAGGTTTTACAGGATCTGGCGGATTGGCATCTTGCAATACCATTTGCTCAATTTTAATTCCTAATTCATATTCATCAACAATTGCTTGAATTATTAATTCAGCTTCGCTTGCAACTTCTGCACGACCAACGGTCAAAACTTCATTTACCGTTCTATCTCCAACTATTTGTCGCATTGCAGCCTCTGAAATATCACGTAGTGTTTCGTCAGCGTTACGAACTTTAAATAAATAGTTGTATGGATTATCAATTCTGAACTGTACTACCCATTCTACATCGGCTAAGTTAAGATCACCAGTAAGCATTAACGACTCACCTCCATACCCTGCTTTTCTATATGAAGAATTTACTCCTGCTGAAGTAGTTCTGTACCCAAACTCTTGTTTAAGTTGTCTTTGAACTGGCACATATTTTACTTGATCTATAAAAGGAATTTTGAAGTTAAGTCCCGGTCTAGCCTCATCAACATATTTACCGAAGCGCATTACTACTCCAACCTCTTCAGTCTCGACCGTAAAGAAGGAAGAAAAGACAGCCATAATTGCCAAAAAACCGACAATTACCCACCTTATATTTTTTGTTATTTGATCAAACTGCGGAGGCAGATTGAATTCGAAATTTGGTTCTTGAGCCATTTTTTTCTGGTTAGTTAATTAGTCTACATTTAAACTGGTTTTTTAATACCCAAACATTACGCCAAAAAGGGTAATAATGCTAAACTGTCATAAATAATTATACTTTCAGACAAATAACAGTGGTATCGTCTGCAAGCTGATAGTTACTGAATTTTTGAACTGTTCGCTTGATTTCTTGAGCGATTTCATTAGAAGAAAGGTTCTCAGTATCAATACGTTCCATTAGGCGTGGAACTTCTTCAAATCCAAAGCGTTCTCCTTTTTCATTACCTGCTTCGGGTAATCCATCTGAATAGAGCAGAAAAACATCGCCCTTTTTTAATCTAAACTCTTGAGAATGATATTCTGTATCTACTCTAACACCTAACGGTAGTCTTGGATCAGGAGTTTGAATAAAATCAGCAACACCATTTCTTTTTAGTACTGGTTTACAATGTCCAGCATTCACAACCGAAATTATTTTGGTTTCTAAATTATAACGAGCCATAGCACATGTTATAAATGTACGTTTATCAGTTCTGGTAAAAATGGGTTCATTTACATTGGTAAGAATTTTTTCAGGACTATCTTCTTTCATTCTCGCGAGTAAGAGACCACTTGTAAAAATAGCTGGCATTGCAGCTCTCATGGCTTTTCCTGAAACATCCACAACTACCATGGTAAGGGCGATTGGATTTCCCTTTGCATCTTTTGACAAAACGTAATCAAAGTAATCTCCTCCAACTTCAAATGATGGAAGAAAAAAGCCAAATACGTCAAACCCTTCCCCAGTTGGAGGTTGAACGGGCATTAATTTGTATTGGCTTTCTCTTGCAATCTCAATTTCTTTTTCTACCCTGAGGTGTTGGGTCATGCGCTCCTGATACTCTGGAATATAATCTCCAACTTCTGAAACTGGAATACCATACTTATGTAAGATAAATCCAAAAATGGGGACTCCAGCTATTAAAAAACTTTGTGCCCACCATGTTGATGCCATTTCTAAATTCTCTGATCCGATATATGGCATCATCAAAATAACACATACAAATACCCACCAAGCTGTATTTACCGTAACAATGCCAAAATTGTGGTATACCATTACTATAACAGCGGCAAGTACTCCATAAATGAGAAAATCTTCCCACAAATTTAATGGGGTTGCTACTAGTCGTCCTAACGATGTGATTAGTAGACCTGAAACAAGAATAATTATAATTAGTGATAACGATTCTTTCTTAATCCAATGTTTTAGTAAACCATAAATAAACCCTATTTGTCCAAAACCGATAAGCCAGACTGTACTCCATGCAGTCATATTGATGGTTAGTATTTTAAGACTTATACTACCCTCGGTATACCCAAATTGACTATCATTCTGCATAAAAAAGGTATCACTTAAATATACCCCTAATCCAAAAAGCCCTAATAAAATGCCACCAATAAAAAATCCATGAAATAGTGCCGATCCCGTTTCTCTAACAAAAAATCTACGTTGCCAAAAAGCATCCACCAGTTCTAATTCTCCATTTTTTTGGCTCCTTGCAAAAGCTTCCCAACTTATATATGCCATAGCAGCATATAGACCTATTATTATTCCAAAAAGTAAATTATTAATTATTAAAATAAATAAGCTTGTACTATTTATTAACTCTCCGTAAACATCTACATAGAAAATAACACGCCAGCCGAAATATGTCGCTGCCATCAATACAAACATTACTAATGAACGTCGCCATTCAACTTTCCCTTTGAAAATATTTCTAATCCCAACTGCTATCACAAGAAAAGCTAATATAACTGCAATGACTACAACTGCATATGTAAACACAGGGAAATCTTCAAAGAAATCTACATTTAAGTCAATTGGTTCGAGTTGATTTCTAGCAACAAATGAAGTGATTTGATATCCAAATTTTGTACTGAACCCATTTACTGATTCAAATTCTTTTACAATAGGTTCAATGGAAAGAGTTAGAAACTCAGGACCCGTTGCTATTTGAGAATTTCTTTGCCATTTAATCTCAATCAGTGGTGAATCAAGATTATTTTGATTACCTAATTGTTGGAATTGATTTTGGGTTTCAGGTGTATATAATATTGAGTCAGTATTTACTGACCCAAGAATAGTATAATTATTAAGAGGATACTCAAACACATCACCTACAATTTTTTGAGCTACTGCTTCTATTGAATCACCTTGAATAAACGTAGGATTATTAGTTTCAGGATTTGTACTCACTCTTATTACTTTTCCAGAATTCGATGTCCTAATACCCAACATACCAACTGATTGGAATGCATTATTTATATTTATAATTGGATCGTTGAGACTAATAGGGGGAGTAACTATGGTAACCCAACTTTGTATATGAACATCTTGTGCATTCATTACCGCTGGTGATATTTCACCTTTAAGAGAATCCTGTAACATCCTCAAGTAATCAGCATGTTGTTCGAACATTGACGCTGTAGAAAGGCTATCCATTGAGAAGCCAAGTTGAGGAGCAAGTTTTTCTATAAAATCAACTATTTCTGAACTACTTTTTTGTATTGCCCCATTGGCATTAACATCGATTTTTGGTCTCAAAAAACCAAAAGTAATTACCCCAATGATCCCTAAAGCAATTATTATGTATGAATTTCTTTTAAACACTAATCGGAATTCCCAACCTCTTTTTTGATAATTTAAAAACCGAATTGAAAAAAACTACGGAAAGAGAATAGCTTTGTTGCTCTCATATACTCTTTTTTACACTTAATAGTAGATTTTTTAAAACCGTAATGAAAAAACAGTACAGCCTTTTTTGCTCCTTGTAACACCCAATGTACCGCTATGCATTCTCATTATTTGACGGGACAAACTCAATCCAATACCTGAACCTCCATTTTCTGTATTGGATTTACTTGTTGTATAAAAAGGAACAAAGATTTTCTCTTTTACAGCATCTTTAATACCCGGACCGTTGTCCTCAATCTCAATTGAAGTATGCCCCGAGTCGTCTATTTTACCACGAAGCACAATTTTCGGGTTTGAAGTTTCCGATAATGCTTTAAATGCATTTTTTACAATGTTGATTAGTGCTTGGTCAATTAATTGAGAGTCGGCTGTTATTTCCAGAGTTTCTGGTTCTACATCAACAATTACATCTACTCTTCTTCGTGATGCCTCTCCTTTCATCAGGTTTCTTACACGCTCTAAAACTTCTTTAACTGGAAGTACCTCGAAAATCGGAGTTGGGATTTGAGTGATATTTCGATATGAATTAACGAACCGCATCAAACCTAAACTTCTTTTGTTAATAGTTCCAAGTGCATCTTTTACATCTTGAAGAGTCTCTGGAGGAATAGGTTGTGGAGATTCAGATCCAAAAACATCTCCCATCAACATTGAGTTTACCGTGTCTGAAAGTGAAGCAATTGGAGTTATAGAATTCATGATTTCATGAGCTAATACCTGAGTAAGGTTTTGCCATGCATCCATTTCTTTTTCATCTAACTCTATAGAAATATTTTGAAGAGATATAAGCTTGTAATTGTCTCCCTTCATTCTAAACTCGGTGGCATAAATTGCAAGTTGTAGACTTTCTGAACCAATAGTACAGTTTAAGAGTGTACGGGCGCCGCTCTTCATTCCATTTACTGTTTCAAAAAGTGGCTTACTTACTTCTTTTAGTTGCTCTATATTTCGTAAAACTGAAACTTCTAATAATCTTTTTGCTGCGGTATTAAAAAGTTCAATTTCACCAGTTTGTTTATATGAGAATAATCCAATTCCAACATGTTGTACTACAGTTTGTAAATAGCGAAAGCTCTCCTCCCCTTTTGAACGTTCGTTTTTAAATTTCTCTATAATCTCATTAAAAGCATCGTTTAATGATGAAAAAGACTTATTTTTCCCTCTATTTGAGAAAGTTTGTGAGAAATCGTTATAGCTAATGGCTTCAAAAAAACGTTGCAGTTGCTTATTGGTTGTTTCAACATATCGGATAAGATTTATGATTTGAACTAAAAGTAGAACCCCCATTAATATGCTACTTACGAAGTACTGCGTATTCGTAATCATATACTGAAGTAGCACTACCATCCCAAATAATAGTACTACCCTTGAAATCACTCCAATCCTAAAACGAATAATCATATTTTAACGGGAGTTTTAGAGTCCATATTTATCCAATCTTCGATATAGAGATGCCCGTGTTAATCCTAACTCTTCTGCAGCTATAGAGATATTGCCTTCGTGTTTACGAAGTGCTTTTCGAAGTACCATTTTCTCAACTTCTTCGAGGTTATAATCCTCAATTTGAACTTGTTCTTTCGCCTCTTCATTATTGGTAAGTAAAAAGTCATTCGGAGAAAGAATTTCTGACTCTGCCATTATAACCGCTCTTTCAACTGAATGTTGAAGTTCTCGAACATTTCCTGGCCAATTGTAAGAGTTCAATTTCTCTAAGGCTAATTTTTCTATGCCCTTAGTAAGTTTTTTATATTTACTTGAATATAATTTTATAAAATGATTAGCTAGTAATTCAATGTCTTCTTTCCGGTCGCGAAGCGGAGGAAGATGTATTTCAATTGTATTGATTCTAAATAATAAATCTTGTCTAAATCCTCCGTTAGAAACCATTTCTTTTAGTGATTGATTGGTCGCACAAACCAACCTGATATTAATAGGTTTTGATGTAACCGAACCAACTCGATTTACTTTTCTACTTTGTAAAACGGTTAATAATTTTGATTGAAGCTGGAGTGGAAGATTACCTATTTCATCTAAAAAAAGTGTCCCTCCATTTGCTACTTCAAAACGACCAGCTCTATCCTCTTTAGCATCAGTAAATGCCCCTTTTACATATCCGAATAATTCACTTTCAAATAGGTTTTCAGTAATCGCTCCCATATCTACATTTATGAATACATTCTCTTTCCGGTTTGAGCGCCGATGTAAGGCTCGAGCAATCATCTCTTTTCCAGTTCCATTTTCCCCAAGAATAAGTACATTAGCATCAGTAGCTGCTACTTTTTCTATGGTTTGAAATACTTCCATCATTGCAGAACTTCTTCCTATGATTTCTCTATAATGATGATCAATATCACTGCTTAGTTGCTTTTGCTGTTGTTTTAAGGCTACTACTTGACGAAGGCTGGTTGTCAATTTAAATGCCGATGAAACTGTTGCTAGAAGTTTTTCATTTTGCCAAGGCTTAAGTACAAAATCTGTAGCTCCATTTTTAACTGCACGAACTGCTTTATCTACATCTCCATACGCAGTGATTAGTATTACGGCGATTGAAGGATCAATTTCTAAAATTTTATCTAACCAATAAAACCCTTCTTCCCCACTACTCACATCATCCGTAAAGTTCATATCCAACAGAATCATGTCGTAACTATTGTTTCTAAGCAATGTTGGAATAGACTTTGGGTCTTTCTCAGTTTCAACACGTGCTACATGTTGCTTTAAAAATAATCTTGCTGCTTGTAGAACATCACCATCATCATCAACTACAAGTACTCTGCCCTGTTTTACATCCATCAAATAAATCGTTAGTAACTAAAGTTTTTATTGAAGGTCTTAACACAAATACCGTACCCAAGTTTATTTTAAGATTAAAATGTAGTTAGATGACTAACGAATGAAACCCTTTTAAAAACAACTGTTCGATATCGTACACTAAGTGTATCAAAATGTACAGTCATTTGCTACAAAAGTATCAATAAATAGCTTATGGAATAATTTTAAAGGTTTGGCACAATAATTGACTTATCAAATAACAAATAGACTATCTACAAATTTGAATTAAAAATTTTCGTGCACATATATGGGAATGGACAGAAAGATTAAGAAGAAAACTTGGACTACAAATCGGATTATTGGATTGGTTGGAGGATTGATTGTTGTTGGATTCTTTGGGTATAGTTTTTTTATAGCCGATTTTAGATCAACCTTAAATGTAGAAAGAGAGAAACTTACAATAGCTACCGTAAGTGAAGATTCATTTCAAGAATTCATTCAGGTTACTGGTAATATCCAACCTATTAACACTATTTTCTTAGATGCCATTGAAGGTGGAGTTGTTAAAAAAGTAGAACTAGAATCGGGTACAATGGTAACTCCTGGTGACACTATTCTGGTACTAACAAACTCTAATCTTCAACTTTCAGTATTGAATCAAGAAGCAAGTTTATATGATCAAATTAATAATGTTAGAAATTCTCGCTTAAATCTTGAGCAAAATAGCCTACGAATTAAGGAACAGCTTGCAAATGCACAGTATCAACTAGATTTACTAGAACCGCAGTACGATCGATCGAAAAGTTTGTATGAACAAAATTTAATTTCTAAACAAGATTTTGAAGCAGTAGCTGAAAATTATCTATACGAAAAAAAGAGATATGGGCTTACGTATGAGTCTTTTGTAAAAGATTCTATTCAGACTATCAATCAGCTCGCTCAGCTCGATGATTCTGAAAGAAGAATGTACCGAAGTTTAAACGCAGTTCAAGGTATTCTTGACAACTTGATTATTACTGCGCCTTTGGAAGGACAACTTACTACTATTGAAATGCAACCAGGACAATCTATTTCACAAGGTGAACGAGTTGGGCAGGTTGATATGCTAGATAATTTTAAAGTCAGAGTTGGAGTAGATGAATTCCATCTTTCTAGAATCACAACTGGTTTAAAAGGGACTTTCCCTTTTGCTGGAGAAGATTATGAACTTGAAATTACTAAAGTTTACCCCGTAATCAGCAACGGTCAATTTCAGGTTGATATGGAATTTGTTGGTGACGCGCCAACGGGAGTTCGAAGAGGCCAAAGAGTTCGAATCCGCCTTGAACTAGGAGATGCATCTACTGCATTGCTTCTTGAAAGAGGCGGATTTTTCCAAACCACTGGGGGGAGTTGGGTTTATAAGCTTAATGAGGACGAAAGCAGAGCTGTTAGAACAAATATTCGTTTAGGGCAACAAAATCCAGAATTTTTCGAAGTAATTGAAGGATTAGAACCTGGTGATAAAGTTATCATCTCTAGCTATGACACTTTTGGGGATAATGAAGTATTGGAGTTGGAGTAGCTATTTAGCTTTTAGTAAGGCTCAACTATTTACAAACAAAATTTAAATCGACATCAAATAAACCATCACAAAAATGATACAAGCAAAAAACTTACGAAAAATGTATATCACTGAAGATGTGGAAACGACCGCATTGAATAATGTGAATATTGAAATTAAAGAAGGCGAATTTGTTGCCATCATGGGACCATCAGGATGTGGGAAGTCAACACTTCTTAATATTATGGGGCTTCTTGATAATCCTAGCGAAGGTGAGTACAACTTTTTGGGACATGAAGTATCTTCTTACAGCGAACGCGAAAGAGCTCAACTTAGAAAAGGAAATATTGGGTTCGTATTCCAAAGCTTTAACCTTATTGATGAGCTTACAGTTTTCGAAAACGTTGAACTTCCTCTCCTCTATTTAGGCATGGATGCAGCTGAGCGTAAAGAAAAAGCTGAAGCCGCCCTCGAAAGAATGGCTATGATGCATCGCCGTAATCATTTCCCTCAACAACTTTCAGGTGGTCAGCAACAACGTGTTGCAATTGCGCGTGCTGTAGTTGCAAACGCAAAATTAATACTTGCCGATGAGCCCACTGGTAATCTTGATTCTGATCATGGTAATGAAGTAATGAAGCTTCTTGAAGAGCTTAACGAAGCTGGAACTACAATCATCATGGTAACTCACTCCCCGCACGATGCAGATTTCGCTACACGTGTAATCCATCTATTTGATGGCCATGTTGTTACTGAAAACATGAAAGAAGGATTCCACGTATAATTTAACACTAAAACTATGCTTAAAAATTATTTCAAAATCGCGATTAGAAACCTGATTAAAAGTCCTGGTTATTCGTTTATAAATATTTTTGGCTTAGCATTGGGCATAACCGCTTTCGTGCTTATTCTTCTTTTTATAACTGATGAACTTAGCTACGATAAATACCACGAAAAATCCGATAACATTTATCGAGTTTCGAGAGAATGGCTAAACCCAGATGGAGAAACAAGTCTTCATCTAGGGCATGTAGCACCTCCATTTGCAGAACTTATTAAAGAGGAATTTCCTGATGATGTAAAAAATGCCGTTCGGTTATTCGATTTATCTCCGCTGATAAGTAATGGAGATAAACATTTAATTCAAGACCGTTTCTTTTTTGCTGACCCTGAAGTGTTTGAAGTATTTTCATGGACAAAGATTAGTGGGGATTTAACCTCCGCACTCGAATCACCAGATGGCATTGTACTTACCAAAAGTATGGCAAAAGTCTATTTTGGAGAAGAAAATCCAATCGGAAAGTCGCTTGATTTCTCTTATCAAGGGGTAGAAACCGTATTTCAGGTGAATGCAGTAATTGAGGACGTTCCTGAAAACTCTCATTTCAAATTCGACTTCTTAGCTTCTATGGAACCAGTTACACAATTCTATGGTGGCTATGAGGCAATGATGCAAAATTTTGGGAGTAATAATTTCTCTACCTTTTTACTTCTTTCCGATCAAAGCAACCCTGCTGAACTTGAAACTAAATTTTCAACTTTAATAGACAAATTATTTCCACCCAATCAGGACGGTCAAAATGTTAATGCTTCAGATTTCATGATGTTGCATCTTATGCCATTAACTGATATTCATCTCCATTCTCATCTAGATTCTGAGATAGAAGCAAATGGAAATATCGAGTATATCTACATATACATTTCTGTGGCTATTTTCATTTTGTTGATTGCTTGTATCAACTTTATGAATTTATCTACTGCTCGTTCAGCCAGAAGAGCTAGTGAAGTAGGTTTACGTAAAGTAATGGGAGCTAATCGTTCTTCGTTAGTAAAACAATTTATGGGAGAGTCTTTTTTGCTCGCCTTTTTAGCCTTGATACTAGGCGTTGTTTTTGTAGAAGTGCTACTACCCTATTTCAATGATTTTGTTGATAAAGAGCTCGTACTGAACTATTTCACTGATTATAAATGGACTCTTGGCTTACTTGGAGTTGTTAGTTTTATTGGATTGGTCGCCGGAAGTTATCCTGCACTATTTTTGTCATCCTTCCAGCCAGCTATTGTATTAAAAGGATCATTCAAGGCAGGTGGTGCTCACGAATGGTTTAGATCAGGATTAGTAGTATTACAATTTACTATTTCAATCACTCTCATTGCCAGCATGGGAATTGTATTTAACCAACTGGATTATGTTCAATCCAAAGAGCTCGGGTTTGATAAAGAAAATATAGCTGTTGTTGGTGTTAGTCCTGAAATAGAATCGAATTATGTTGATATCCGAAATCGTTTACTTCAACAACCTGGCATAATTGACGTTTCGATGCAGAGCCGTGTTCCATCGGGTAGATTGCTAGATTCACAAGGCGGAATGTACGAGAAAAATGGAGAGTTAATTAATATTGATTTTCGGATTGCGGACATCCATGTAAGTCATAATTTTCTTGATCTTTTTGGATTGGAATTAGTTGCTGGTCGTTCTTTTGATATAAATCTTGCTAGCGATTCTACTGAAGCTTTTATAGTAAATGAATCATCAATATATCGTTTAGGATATAGCAATCCCGATGAATCAATTGGTAAACAATTCAATTACGGTGGTAGAAACGGGTTTATTACAGGAGTAGTTCAGGACTTTCACTTTGAGTCATTGCACCAAAGTATAGCACCGATTGTGTTTGTGGTTTCAAATGGACGGAATAACAGTATAGCCGTAAAATTTAGAGACGAATATAAAAACGAAACTATTGCTTTTATTAAAGATCAATGGGCTTCATATATGCCAAATTATCCTTTTGATTATTCTCTAATTGAAGACAGCTTTAATGAACAGTATGAAGGAGAACGTACTCTAGGTGAAGTATTTGCATACTTTGCTTTTCTGGCAATCATAATTGCTGCCCTGGGTTTATTTGGTCTTGCTTCTTTCACAATACAGCAAAGAGTAAAGGAAATAGGAATAAGAAAAGTCTTGGGGGCTTCTGTATCCCAAATTGTGTTTCTATTATCTACAAACTTTACAAAATTAGTTTTAATTGCCTTTCTAATGGCTACTCCGATTGCTTATTTCGCAATGAAGAAATGGCTTGAAAATTTTGCTTATTCGGAACCCATTAGTGTCTGGATATTTTTGATTGGCGGTATTATCGCTTTAGGCATAGCATTACTTACAATTAGCTTCCAAGCTATTAAATCTGCGTTGCTCAATCCTGCACAAACTCTAAAAAGTGAATAGCCTTATATAGTTTAGATTTTGAATGTTCGTAATCGAACACTAACTGTATAAAATTGAACACTAACTTACAAAGAATCTTCTTTTTTAAGTGATTTAGATAGTTTTTAACAGTTTGGTATGGTTGTTGGAATAATAGATTGGTGTGCATAAACCTTGACTATTTATTTATATCCATGCTTAAAAATTATATCAAAATTGCATTACGTAACCTTTTTAAAAATAAGAGTAATACATTTATCAATGTTGGCGGGCTTACTCTGGGTGTTGTGTCTTCGCTTGTAATCTTTTTGATTATTCAATTTGACCTAAGTTTTGATACATGGCATCAAGATTCTGATCGCATTTACCGCGTAGTTCGATATGAGAACGAATTTGGTAATGAGGATTATGGTCAGGGTGTTCCTTATCCTCTTGCAGAAGCAATTCGAGAGGATGTAACCGGCATTGAAGAAGTAACACTTATAGACAACAATATTTCTAACACACTGGCTATTGTGTATGTTGATGAAAATGGTACGCGAGTAAGGTTTAAAGAAGAAAGCACGGTATTTGCTGATCAGGAGTATTTTAACATTTTTACCCACACATGGATTTCCGGGAGCCCAGAAAATGCTCTGGAAAATCCTAATACGGTAGTTTTAACTGAAAGTATTTCAAACAAAGTATTTGGTCATACTAATGTACTTGGTAAGGAAATTCTGTTAACCGAGGATCTGGGCTTCGAGTTGATCATTACGGGGGTAATAAAAGATGCTTCTGAAACTTCTGATTTTCGTTTCAATATTATTGCCGCAAAACACTCAAAAGATTTAGAAGGTGAATTGAGAGGAAATGAAGAATGGGGAAGTATCTCAAGCTCTTGGCAAACCTATGTTAAACTTTCAGAAGGAGTTCAGGAAAGTGATGTAAACGCACAGTTTGATCCTTTAATCATTAAGTATCAAAATGAAGAGCAGGCAAAAGTTAAAGATTTTACGCTTCAACCTTTATCAGACATTCATTTTAACGCTGATTATGGAACATATAGCGGAAGGGTTGCTGAGAAAAAAACTCTATTTGCATTAGGTATTATTGGTCTGTTACTTCTCATTACTGCGTGTATAAATTTTATCAATCTTAATACCGCTATTGCAGTTAGTAGATCAAAGGAAGTTGGACTTAGAAAAACATTGGGGGGTACAAGGTTTCAACTCATCCTACATTTTTTAGGGGAAACTGCATTTGTTGCACTCATATCTATCGCATTAGGCATTGGTATTACAGAGATTGTATTAAAAGGGATTGAACCAATTTTAGGATTTACACCCATTTTTAATCTCTTTGAAAACATACCTGCCCTTCTTTTCCTGTTGTGTCTTTTTGTTGGTATTACCTTGCTTGCAGGTTGGTATCCAGCTCAACATTTGTCAAGTTTCAATCCTATTGAAGCCATTCGCAATAGAATAAATAGTAATTACGGGCAAGGATTAACCCTTCGAAGAAGCCTCACAATTCTACAATTCTCAATCACTCAAATACTAATTATTACAACCATTGTAATTGCTAGCCAGATAAAGTTTTTCCAAACAACTGATTTGGGTCTTGTTAAAGAAGCTGTTATTGAAGTCGATATCACCCCAGATAATAAATCTACCTTAGAAACTTTTAAAAATTCTTTACTAAGTGAGTCCAGTATACAAAATGTATCCTTTTCAAACACTGGATCTGCAGGTAGTAGCGTATGGGGAGGAAACTATGTTCTTATAGACGATACTCTCCGTAAAGAGAATAACGCTCAAGGTAAATTTATCGATGATCGTTTTTTAGATACGTATGGATTAACACTACTCGCAGGGCATCCACTTGCATTGAGCGATACCGTAACAGGCTATTTAGTAAACGAAACATTTGCTCGTCAAACAGGATACGGGAATAACTATGATGGACTACTTGGTAAACCTGTTGATTTCTGGGGTAATGAAGCACCGATAAATGGAGTTGTTAAGGATTTTAATACCGTATCACTCCATGAAGAGTTAACTCCAGTAGTCCTTGCATCATCATTTAATTACTATGTCGCCGCTATTAAAATAAATACGCTACAAAGCTCAGAAGCTATTTATGCAATAGAAAGAGCTTTCAGTACGGCCTTTCCGAATTATATTTTTGAGTATGAATTTCTCGATGAAAAAATAAATCAGATGTATGAGGATGAACAGAGAACAGCTCGGGTAATGAATGCCTTTACACTTATTGCCATCCTTATTGGCTCTTTAGGGCTTTTTGGATTGGTTTCTTACATGGCTACTACACGTACAAAAGAGATTGGAGTCCGAAAAGTATTAGGAGCCAGTTTATGGAATATCCTATCCATTTTTGGGAGAGAGCTTTCTATACTTACGGGTATATCATTTGTAATCGCAGCTCCCATTTCCTATTTATTAATGCAGAAATGGCTCGAAGATTTTGCTTATAAAGTAGAAGTTGGTTTGGGAATCTTTGCCCTCGCATTAGGAGGAACAGTACTTTTAGCTGCACTAACGGTAGGATATAAATCTATTTCTGCAGCCTTGGCTAACCCCGTTGATAGTCTTAAAAGTGAATAAATAAATTCGTCTAAACCTTACTTCTATGTTAAAAAATTACTTTAAAATTGCCTTCCGGAATATCAGTAAACAAAAACTGTATTCACTCATCAATATTGTAGGTCTTACCCTTGGTATAACTTGCTGTATTCTAATCTATCTTTTTGTACAGGATGAGTACTCTTTCGATACGTTCAATGAAAATGTAAATGATATATATCTAGTTGAAGAAATCAATTATTATGACTTGAAGAGTAATATAAAGAAACCGGTATTTTTTGATACTAGTACTCCTGAAGGAATTCGTAAATCTCCGTGGTTACCACTTTCACTTGGTCCTGTATTAAAAGATCGTATTCCTGAAATTAAAAACTTTGTTCGGGTTGATCAGAATACAACCATTATTAGAACTGATGAAGAATCTTTTGAAGAAGAGCTTACTTATGTTGAAGATTCTTTCTTTAATGTTTTTTCTTTTGAACTTCTTCAAGGCAACCCTAATACTATACTAAAAGAACCCAAAAGCTTAGTTCTTACGCCTGAAATAGCTTCAAAATATTTTGGTGAAAAAAATCCTATTGGGGAAATATTGTATATCACGCAACGAAATGAAGATCACCCTTTTACAGTGACCGGAGTAGTCGAATCACCTCCAACCAATTCTAGCATTTCATTTTCAATTATCACGAATGTAAAAGACAACCCTTATTACGAACGAAATCTTGATCAATGGAATCGATTTAATACACCAGTTTTTCTGCAACTTACACCAGAAGCAGATATTGAAATTGTAACTTCAAAAATCAACGACTTTGTTGTTGAAAAATGGAGTGAAGATTGGGAGGAAGATAGAGAGCGACGCGGGCTTCCTAAAAATGCTGAAGTACTTGAGTTTGGATTAGTACCATTAAATTCTCTACATCTCAATGCATCTATTGAGTGGCAAAATTCAAGTAATCCATTGTATTCTTATATTCTTGGTGCCATTGGGATTTTAATTCTGCTAATAGCTTGTATTAACTATATAACTCTTGCATTGGCTCGCTCTTCCAGTCGTGCTAAAGAAGTTGGTATCCGAAAAACTTCGGGAGCTCAGAAGAATCAAATAGCGATGCAATTCTGGGGAGAGACTCAACTAATCACAGTTTTAGCAATGGTTATTGGAATATGTTTAGCCGAAATACTCCTACCCTATTTTAATGCCGTATCAGGCAAAAATCTTACGATTAACTACTTAGATAATGCAGGATTTCTTATAGCTATTTTAAGTATCACCTTTATTGCTGGGTTAATTGCAGGTAGTTATCCCGCACTAATTTTATCTAGGTATCAACCTGCTAAAGTTCTTAAGGGACTTAATAATTTTCATTTTAAACCCCGCCTAACAAAAGGACTTCTTATTGTTCAATACAGTCTTTCCATCTTCTTGATTATTAGTTCAGTAATCATGTTCAAGCAAATGGATTATATAAGTGGAAAAGATTTGGGATATAATGAAGAACAAGTTCTTTTTATTCCAACTCATACAGGTTGGAATGAGGAAGGAACAAAATTAATGGAACTGTATCGAAGTGAGCTTAATGGTGCTCCTGGCATAAAGAGTATTAGCGGTATGGCACCCTCATTTACAAAAGGGACAAATAGATATGGGTTTCAGGTAAATGAAGAAGAGTTTCGTTCTTATATCTATTTCGTAGATGAAGAATTAATTCCAACTCTTGGACTCGAACTTATTGCAGGGCGTAACTTTTCTGAAGACAGACCTTCGGATGAAACCGAATCTATTGTTGTAAATGAAGCTCTTATAAATACGTTGGGTTGGCAGGATGAACCAATTGGCAAACTACTCCCATGGAATGGCGAGGAAAACCCTTCCACAATTATCGGAGTGGTGAAGAACTTCAATTTTCAATCTCTTGAAGTGGAAATACAGCCTATGCTTATGCATATGGATAATAGTCAGGGAGGTGTTGCTTCCATCGCTGTTAAAATTGAGCCCGGAATGGTTGGTGAAGTTTTACCAGCTTTAGAAGAAAAATGGGCAGAAGTATCGCCATTACGCCCCTTCAATTTTTGGTTTTTGGATGAGGCAGTTGCTAGTCAATATGAAGATTACCAACGGTGGCTTCAAATAATGGGAAGTACTACTTTTATAGCAATCCTGATTGCCTGTTTAGGATTATTCGGTTTAGCAGGATTAACAGCTGTAAACAAGACTAAAGAAATTGGAATAAGAAAAGTTCTTGGCGCCGGAGTTGACCAAATCATTCTTCTTCTTAACAAAGACATCGTCCTTTTAATTGTCTTATCAATGATCATAGCAGCTCCTGTTTCATGGTATGTAATGGAACAATGGTTATCTGACTTCTCATACCGAATAACCATTAGCGCAGATATATTTATCATTTCTACGATTGCTGCCCTTTTTATTGCTATTGTTACGGTAAGCTATCATTCTATTAAAGCAGCCCTTACTAACCCTGTAGACAGTTTAAAAAGCGAGTAAATATTTTTGCTCAAATGATCAATATCTCAAAAAATAAATACCTGTCCGAAAACGAACACCTCATGTTTAAATTCGGACAGATTTATTGCTCAAATCAACCTTATTAGTTCAATTGAGGTAATTTTTGCACTTTGGTACGATTGTTGGAATCATTTTCCAATAACTAATAAATGGTCATTTTATGTTAAGAAATTATTTAAAAATCGCTTTTCGAAATCTCGTAAAACAGAAAGGGTATACTTTCATAAATACGATAGGATTAGCAATAGGAATGGGAGTTTGCCTCTTTCTAGTTCTTCTTTCCCAGTACGCCTTCACATTTGATCAATACCACGAAAATAGTGAGCAGATTTATCGACTGGCGGATAAAATAAAACAAAATAGTGGCGATATTCTTGATGTTGCAATTTCTCCAAGTCCTTGGGGACAAGCCATGGTTTCCGACTTTCCCGAGATAAAAGAATCTGTTCGTTTTATGGGCAGAGGCGCCGCAATTGAATATGATGATAAAATTCTGCGGCAAGGTGTTACTTATGTTGATGAATCTATATTCAGAATATTTTCTTACCCATTTAAATTTGGGAATTCTGAAGGAGCCCTTGCTAGACCAAATACTATTGTCTTAACCGAAGACTTGTCTATTAGATATTTTGCTGATGACAACCCAGTAGGTAAAATTCTATTGCTTGATAAAATCCCCTACGAGATAACTGGAGTATTGCAAAAACTTAACCCTCATTCTAGTTTTACTTTCAATTCACTCGCTTCTTTTCCTCATTAAATGAAGAGAGTTATACTTCTTTATACGATTGGGAATCTCATAATCTGTATACCTATTTGTTATTAGAAGAGGGTACAGATGTAACTAAGTTAGAATCTAAATTCCCAGCGTTTATTGATAAAATTGTTGGTGAAGAATACGCAGGAAGATATGCACCACACTTACAAAATATTTCAGAACTCTTACTTTTTTCTAATCTTTATGCCGAGCATGGAGAAAACCTTGAAGTGTCATACATATACATTTTCATTGCCATTGGTTTACTTATCCTAATAATTGCATGTATTAACTTTGTAAACCTTGCTACGGCACAAGGGCTAAAAAGAGCAAAAGAAGTTGGTGTTCGAAAAGTAATGGGTGCTTTTAAAAGACAACTGGTTTTTCAGTTTTTAGCTGAGGCATTTTTGATAGCCTTTTTTGCCGTATTAATTGGGCTCGTATTGGTTGAACTTGCACTCCCTTGGTTTAATGACTTAGCAGAATGGTCGGTTACTGCAGATTACACTTCAAATCCATTCTATATAATTTCTATTGTAGGATTTGTTATCCTAGTTGGATTATTTGCCGGTGGTTATCCAGCTTTTATCCTTTCGTCATTCAAACCAGTAAAAGTTTTAAAAGGAGAGAACTCAGGAACTAATAGTAAATCAATTCTTAAAACAAGTTTAGTAGTTACTCAGTTTACAGTGGCTATATTTATGATTATTAGTACAGGATCTGTAAATAGGCAGCTTGATTATCTGAAAAATAAAGACCTTGGGTTTAACAAAAATGATGTACTTGTTTCAGGAATCCCTTCTGGCATATCTAAAACTGATTTCGATTTGGTTAGAGAAGAGTTATTCCGAATCCCAGGTGTTTCCGAAGTATCATTTAGCTCAAATATCCCTGGATATCAATCTGGATCCAGAAGACAATACAATCCTGATGGAGAATTCGCTGAAAATGGACTACTTGTTAATTCCTATTCTATAGATGATAATTTCATCACTCAATTCAATTTAACCCTTTTAGAAGGTCGAGATTTCAGTAGTGATCTAGCCTCCGATTCCTTGTCTTCTGTTTTAATTAACGAAGCTGCAGCAGATAAATTCGGGTGGGAAGATCCTATTGGAAAAACGATTTCTTATAAATCTCCAGAAGGAGAAACTGAACGATACTCTGTAGTAGGATTGGTTAAAGACTTTAATTTTGAAACTCTTCAATCTAGAATTAACCCTCTTCTATTGTTCAATGATCTTGATCGTCTTGGACAAACTAGTATTAGAATTAATAGCGAAAATTTAGCTGATGTTACTGAACAAATTTCTACCACACTTAAATCACTAAATAATGGAATTCCGATGTGGTACTACTTTTTAGAGGAAGGTATTGCAAGTGTCTATGATACTGAGGAAGTAATTGGAGAAATGCTTCAATATTTCACTTACCTAACTATATTTATCGCTTGTTTAGGACTTCTTGGGTTAGTTTCATTTACTGTTATAAACCGCCGTAAAGAAATTGGAATCCGAAAGGTTCTTGGAGCTACCGTATTTAGCATTGTTCAATCAATTTCTTTGCAGTTTTTAAAGCTAGTTTTTATAGGGTTTATTATTGGGGCACCTCTAGCCTATTTCTTAATTACTCAATGGCTAAATAGTTTTGCGTATAACGCTCCTCCAAATGCTACTATTTTTATCAGCTCTGGGCTAGCAACATTATTCATTGCTTTATTAACCATTGGCTACCAAGCAATAAAAGCAGCTCTTGCGAATCCAGTTGATAGTTTGAAGAGCGAGTAATCTTATTTTCTAATGTAACCGTTACAATAAATCTCCGTGTTAGTATTGATAATGCTAACTCGGAGATTTTATGATTAAAAATTATTTTAAAACTGCGTTTCGGGGATTTAAACGCCAAAGAAGTTCATTTTTTATAAATGTTGCAGGTCTATCCATTGGACTTGCATGTAGCTTTCTCATCTTTTTGTGGGTGATGGATGAAATGAAGATGAATCAGTATCACAACGACTTAGATCAGATCGTTCAAGTAATGGAACACCAAAGCTATTCTGATGGTGTATCAACCACCTTCTCAACTCCAGGTATTCTTGCTCGAACGTTAAAAGAAGAAGTTCCCGAGTTTGATTATACCTCGACTTATACATGGAATAGTGAATACCTATTCACAAAAGATGATATGTCTTTCAGGGAAGACGGATTATATGTTGAGAACGATTTCTTTAAAATCTTAAGCATAGATTTGATTTATGGAAACCGTGATGAACTTCTTACTAACCCTAATACCATTGTACTCTCTGAGTACATGGCTAAGAAATATTTTGGTGAGATTAATCCCGTCGGTGAAGGCATTACAATAGATAATGACCAAGAACTTACAGTAACTGGTGTTTACAGAAATATGCCAAGTTATTCCAGCTTTCAATTTGATTGCCTTCTTAATTATGAAGATTGGATTCAAGAAAATGAATGGGCAAGTGATTGGGGGAATAATGGTCCTAGAACTATTGCTAAACTTACAAACGGTGTAGATCAGAATGACTTAAATTTGAAAATCGAGGGATTTATTAAAGGAAAAAATGAGGAATCGAATATAGACCTCTTTGTTTACCCGTTTTCTAAACTCTATTTGTATGGTCAATTTGAAAACAAAGTAGTTGTTGGTGGACGTATAGAATATGTTCGCTTATTTACGATCGTCGCCATTTTCATACTTTTAATAGCTTGCATTAATTTTATGAATTTGAGTACTGCAAAAGCAGCTAAAAGATCAAAAGAAGTGGGGATCAGAAAATCAATTGGAGCTACAAAGAGCTCTTTGATTGGACAATTCATAGGCGAGTCAATGATTATCAGCTTTTTCTCTTTATTTGTCTCTGTTTTATTAGTTGAGCTTTGCCTTCCAGTTTTTAATAATTTAACGGATAAAACTATCTCTATTGAGTACAGCAATCCTTTTCTTCTCTCACTATTTATTGGTACCGTTATAATTACAGGTTTAGTTTCTGGTAGTTATCCAGCATTTTATTTATCTGGGATGGACGCCGTTAAAACGCTTAAAGGTTCTTTAAAAACATCTGGAAAAGAGGCTTTTGCTAGAAAAGGATTGGTCGTATTCCAGTTCAGTCTTTCTATAATTTTGATAGTTTCCACCTTAATTATATATCGGCAAATTCAGTTCACTCAAAGTAAAAACCTTGGATACTCAAAAGAGAACTTAGTCTATTTTTCAACCGATGATCAAGTTGGAGAACAATGGCCAACATTTAGGGCTCAACTCGAAAATATCCCTGGCGTAGTTAGTGTTTCCAGAACCTCTCATACATTTTTAAATCAAAATAATAATACTTCTGGTTTAGATTGGCCTGGAAAAGAACCAGAAACCAGAATCTTATTTGAGAATATATCTATGGATTATGGACTTCATGAAACTATGGATATAGAAATTATTGAAGGTCGAACTTTCTCCGAGGATTATGGAGTCGATTCCTCAAAAATTATCTTTAATGAAACTGCCATTCAAGTTATGGGAATTGAAGATCCAATAGGAAAAGTGATTACACTTTGGGACGAAGAACGAGAGATTATTGGCGTAGCTAAGGACTTCCACTTCCAAAGTTTCAGATCAGAAGTAAACCCTCTATTCTTTCGACTTGAACCCGATTTTGGATGGAGAGCGTTCGTACGTATTGAATCGGCTAATATTTCCAATACGCTTGCAGAAATGGAAGATTTATATAAATCTTTCAACTCAAAATACCCCTTTGATTATGAGTTTATGGATGAACAATACGCCAGCCTTTATCGTGGCGAAATGCGTATTGGGTCTCTGGCAAAGTACTTTTCCATTATAGCCATTTTTATTTCATGTCTTGGTTTATTTGGTCTTTCTGCATTTACGGCTGAACAAAGAGCTAAGGAAATTGGAGTTAGAAAAGTACTGGGAGCCACTGTTCGAAGTTTAGTTCTATTACTCTCAGGAGATTTCACCAAGCTAGTACTTATTTCTATTGCTATTTCAATCCCAATCTCATGGTATTTGATGGAGCAATGGATGCAAGATTATGCCTACAGCACAGGTATTGAATGGTGGATATTTGCGCTTGCAGGTATCGGTGCTATTGTTATCGCTTGGTTAACAGTAAGCTGGCAATCTATTAAAGCCGCTTTAATGAACCCAGTTAAAAGTTTAAAGAGCGATTAACAACTACTTCTTTTTTGTGAAGGGCTTAATGCCCTTCACAAAAAAATGAAATAAAGTCTATGTCCGTTTACGTACACCCACTGTATAAAAACGAACAAAATTTATATTAAAAAAGCTTATTTCAGGCTTTAAAAGAACATCTATTTACTTTGGTACGATTGTTGGATTGGTAATGTAATAGTGCCAATTATAAGCTAATTGCTCAATCCTATGTTCAAAAACTACTTTAAAATTGCTTATCGAAATATTGTAAAAGATAAGTATTACTCGGTCATCAGCTTTATCGGGTTAAGTATTGGGTTCTCATTCTTTGGTCTATTAATCGTTTTTCTAAACCATGAGTTTAACTACGATACTTCTTATTCTAATTCAGACCGTATTTACCGTACTATTTTAACATCAAATAATGATAATGTTGAAAATGAAACCGCACAATTACCTCTTCCCTTTTCTGATGTAGTTACAAATGAAATTGACGGGATTGAGTTCGTTTCAAAAGTATATGATATCCCTCAGCAACTTATTGAAACAGATACTTATCGTGGAAGATTGGATGATATGGTTGCTTCTGATGCCTCATTCCTTAAGATTTTTGATTTAAAAATATTAACTGGTAATACTAATAACCCACTCGAAAATCAGATGAGTATTGTACTTACCAAACAAACAGCATTACGCTTTTTTGGCAATATAAATCCAGTAGGAAAAACCATAAATATTGAGTCCTATGGTTTGTTCAATGTTACCGCTGTGCTTGATAAGATTCCAGAAAATTCAAGTTTCCGATTTAGTGCCGTTATGAATGCAAATGTTGATCAATATCTGGAAAATTTCGGTGGTCCAGATTGGTTTCGAACTTATTATACAAGTTGGAATGGCAGTGTAGCCCACAATTATCTCAAATTAAATGAAGGAGTTGATCCAGAACGTATAGCCTTTCACATTAAAACTTTAACCGACAATTATTATTCAAACTCGGAAATTGAAAGAATCTTCAGTTTGCAACCAATTACTGATCTTCACTTTAGCTCTTCTAATATTAGTTCTGGTATTGATGAAGTAAATGGTACCCCTGGAAGTATTCAGTATGTGTACATCTTTGCTGCAATAGCCATTCTAATCTTATTAATCGCTTGTATAAATTACATGAATTTATCCTCTGCACGATCTATTAAACGTACCGCAGAAATTGGATTAAGAAGTGTATTTGGAGCCCAACGAATACAATTGATTATTCTATTCCTTACCCAGTCATTGATGATGGCATTATTGTCTTTGTTTCCATCAATTGGATTGCTTCAAATAATGATCCCTTATTTCGAGTCCATTACGGGCTTCGAACTAGCCCTCTCTTTAAATGATTTAGTTCGAGTAGGTTTTTTTGCACTTCCTTCGATCTTACTAATTGGATTAGTTTCAGGTTTTTATCCTGCATTTGTACTAACTAAAACTGAACTCTCAAATACAGTAAAGCAAAATACATCAGGCTCAGTACAGAGTTCTTTTTTCCGTAAAAGTTTAGTTATCAGTCAGTTTTCTTTAACCTATATAATTATTGTTGTTACACTAATCGCGGGTAAGCAGTTAGGTTTTATTTTTGATAAAGAGCTTGGGTTTGAAAAAGAACACGTTGTTGTGATGGAGATAAATGACGGTCGTCTTCGCAATTTTATTCCAGACCTAAAAAATGAAATCTCAAAAAATGATCATGTTGTAGGCATTGCAGGGTTAACAAGAATGATAAGTGGATATCGTGAACCCGATTTAGTAGAAGTAAATACACAACATAGTTCAGAGGAGAATATCCCAACTACTTTTTATGGATTTGACGAAGATGTGATTCCTTTAATGGAAATAGAAATAGTTCAAGGAAGAAATTTTCTTGAAGATGGGGGGGAATCTCTAAATGCAAATTCGATATTGATTAATGAATCTGCAGCTTTAGAATTTTTCGGAACTAGCTCACCTATCAATCAAACATTAGTATTGGGAAACGATGAGCAATTAGAAGTAACCGTTGTTGGGGTTCTCAAAGATTTCCATTATAGGTCTCTTCATGAAAATATTGAACCTTTGATTATTGGCTACATCAATAATCCCTTTGTTGGAATAGATGATTTTGCAATTCGATTAACTGGAGACAAAATTCCTGAAACTCTTGCTGAAATTGAAACAATAGTAGGACAATTTATTGAACTAGATGAAGAAGCTGGTCTTGAATATGAATTTCTTGATTCCTTGATAAACACCTACTATAAAATTGATACTATCTACAAAAAACTGTTTCTAATAGGTTCTTGGATCACAATACTACTTTCGGTTGTTGGACTTGTTGGACTAACAGCTTTTTATGCTGAAATGCGTACCAAAGAGTTTGGAATTAGAAAAGTATTGGGAGCTTCGCTAAGAGACTTGGTGTCTATTCAATCATCCTTTTTTATCAAGCTTATTTTAATATCTATTTTTGTAGGCGCTCCATTGTCTTATTTAGTATCAATACAATGGTTACAGAATTTTTCTTATCAAGTGCATTTTAGCTTTACCCTGCTCATACTTGCTGGAATCAGTACCGTGCTTATTTCATTTATACCTATTTGTATAATTGCTTTTAGAACAGCTTTACAAAATCCAATCTCTCAACTTAGAACTGAATAATCTGTACAAATGCTTAAAAATTATATAAAAATTGCGTTTAGAAATCTATTCAAGAATAAAACCTATTCCGGTATCAATATTTTTGGATTATCAATCGGTGTAGCCTGCTGTTTTATGATTTTGTTATATCTAACCAATGAGTTTAGTTATGACAAATTCCATGAAAACTCAGATAGTATTTATAGAGCTTGGGTACATGAAGATTATGGTGATGGGAGCATTTACTGGAATACGGTTACCCCTCTTCGCCTTAAAGATACAATAGATGAAAATATTCCTGAAGCAGAAAGTATTGCCCGAAGATATGTTTATAACGATTTAGTTAAAGTGGAAGAGACTTCGGAAGGCTTTTCAGAGCCAATCCAGCTTGTTGATCCCGAGTTTTTCACCATGTTCGATTTTAAGCTTTTAAAAGGAAGCTCTGAATCCGTTTTTGCTCAAACTTCGAATGTAGTCCTTACACCTGCTTCGGCCGAACGCTTTTTTGGTAGTTCAGATGTAATTGGAAAGACGTTGCTTATTACAATGAATGATCAATTGGAACCATTCACCGTTTCTGGAATTATTGAAAACTATCCTACAAATTCTAGTATTGAATATGAACTATTAATCCCTTTTGAAAATGGTAGAAAGCTTTTTCGAGAAGGAGCGTATACAGGTTGGTTTTCTGTGATTGCTGAAACCTATGTTCAATTAAGTGAAGGAAATGATCTCGCATCAACTAAAGGGAAATTAATCTCGATGATGCAGGAAATGTTTGGCGAAGAAGAATGGAATAGAAGTAATTATACGGTTGACCTTCAATCTATTACTGATATTCGTCTAAATCCTAGTGTACCAGTAGGAATTGCCGCTGTTACCGATCCTACTTATTTATACATCCTTGCCGGAATTGCAATTCTTGTTCTATTGATTGCATGTGTGAACTTTATGACGCTTTCCATAAGTCGCTCTACTAGCAGAGCTAAAGAAGTTGGAATTCGAAAGACGATTGGTGCTGACCGTGCTAATTTACTGTATCAATTCTGGGGCGAGGCTTTGCTAATGACCATCATTGCTTTGTCTTTTGGATTACTGATTTCAGAGCTATTTCTCCCTTATTTTAATCAGCTTGCAGGAACTTCATTATCGCTTAGTTTTTCGGGAAGAACCGTTATCCTTTTTGTTGGGTTGGCTTCTTTTATCAGCTTGGTTGCTGGGATTTACCCCGCAGTAATTCTATCCAGTTTTAAACCTATTGAAGTTTTGAAGGGTAAAGTTAATTTGAAGGGAGAAAAAAGTTTTTTCAGAACTGGAATGGTGGTATTTCAGTTTACACTATCTATCTTTTTGATTGGTAGTACGCTAATTATTTCCGATCAATTGGATTATATGCGTTCAAAAGATTTAGGCTATCAGAAAGAGCATATAATCGTTCTTAATATTGATGATAATCCAGATCGAGAAACTGGTTTTTTGGGATTGATGGAAAGAACTTCGAATAAAACTGGACTCCTTCAATCACAACTATCTTCTCTTCCAGAAATAGAAAGTATTTCCTTTTCACTTTATACCCCTACTCATCAACGCTGGTTTTCTGCCGATTACCGAGATACTAATGACAAACTTCATGCTTTTAATGCAAATCTTGTTGACGAAACCTATCCAGAATTTATGGGACTCAAGTTTGTAGCTGGACGGAGTTTTTCGGAGGAAATTACAACAGATGCGAATCAAGGCATAATCATAAACCAAGCTTTTGCAGATGAACATGGGTGGTCAGACCCACTAAATGCCCAACTTCCTAATCCCGATTTTTGGAATCATGAAATAATCGGAGTAGTAGAAAACTTCAATTACCAATCTTTGCATAATAAGGTAGAGCCTTTGGCTATGGTTATTGATCCACGTATTATTCTTTCTGGTATAGATAACATCGATATTTCGTCGTCTTCGCCCAGTATTTCTATTAAAATCAGTGCTGAAAATATACCTTCCACATTATCATCTTTAGAATCTGCTTGGGATAACATAAGTCCTGGTGAGCCTTTTAACATCACCTTTCTTGATCAAGTTGTGGATAGTCAATATAGACAAGAAGAGCGCTTAAGTAAGATTGTAACTTTCGGATCTACTTTTGCAATTATTATTGCCTGCTTAGGATTATTTGGATTAGCCTCCCTCCTAGTAGTTCGCAAAACAAAAGAAATCGGTGTTCGAAAAGTTCTTGGTGCTTCGTCAAAAGGAATTGTGATTCTTATAAATAAAGAGTTTACCAAACTACTTCTTCTATCATTTGTTTTAGCTGTTCCACTCACGTGGTACACCATGAGTTTATGGTTGAAAGACTTCGCTTTTCAAACGGAAATAAGTATCTGGGCTTTTATAATTTCAGGCTCTATGAGCTTGCTTATAGCATGGATTGCAGTTGGGTATCAATCTTTTAAAGCAAGTACTATAAATCCCGTTGATAGTTTAAAAGGGGAATAATCATCCTCCCCATTAACAAATAATCTAATCACATTTTTATGAAAAATTTATTCCTCCTAGTTACAGTATTATTTATCAGCACTACTTTTATAAAAGCTCAAACTACCGATAATGAGTTAGTTGAAAGAGCTGGACTTAATTATTTAGAAGGATTTTACGAAGGTGATACTCTTAAACTAAAAAATGGTATCAGTTCAGACTTATACAAATTTGGTTACTATAAAGGTAATAGTGGGGAATTTGGGGGCGATCGAATGACCTATCAGCAAGCAATCGACTACTCTAAGAATGTGCTGAAAAACGAACGCTTTGTTAGCTCTGCCGCACCAAAAAAAGTAGAGCTACTCGATGTTCAAGCACATATAGCAGCTATAAAAATTACAGCTTGGTGGGGTGTAGATTATGCTCTTTTATCTAAAAAGGATGGCGTTTGGAAAATAGAACAAGTGCTATGGCAAGGTCCAATTGCTACAATTAAATAAGTAAACTTTAGAGAACTCATTATGCTAAAGAATTATATCAAGATCGCCTTCAGAAACCTGAAGAAGCACAAAGTGTATTCTTCTATTAATATAATCGGACTTGCAGCCGGGCTAGCTTGTTTTATTCTGATTGGATTGTATATCAGCTATGAGCTCAGTTTCGATCAGTATCATGAGAATAAAGATGATCTTTATCGCCTTGTTGCTACGGGAGGTAGAGATGATAACTATGAAGGAATAGCCAAAGTTACTGCTCCCTGGGGTGAGGCTGCTTTAACAGAGATTCCTGAGGTTGAAGCCGTAACCCGATTCGTATCTCATGGCGCTATTTTAATGCGATATGATAGTAACCGTTTTTTTGAGGGTAATGGTTTCTTTGCCGATTCATCAGTGCTGGAGATGTTCAGTTTTCCTTTAATTGCGGGTGATGCGACCACGGCTCTGGATCAACCAAATTCAATTGTAATTAATGAGGAATTCGCCACGAGGTTTTTTGGTAATAAAAATCCGATTGGAAAGACTCTGATTATAAGTGAAGAAACTGAATATACCGTTACAGGTATTCTGAAAGAAATCCCTTCAAATAGTCATTTTACTTTTGACTATTTGGTTTCTCTTACTACTTACACTCATCCTGATATCGATGACTGGATAGTTTGGAATCAGTTTTATACTTATGTGCAACTTAGAGAAAGTGCTTCTATTGAAAGCGTAGAAACCCAGATGCAGGATATTCTGAAACTGAATCTAGGGGATTTCTTCACCCCCGAAAGTAAAGCTACTTTACAACCTCTTACTTCTATACATCTGAGTTCAAACCTTTGGAGAGAATTAGAGCTTAATTCAGACCCTTCTTCTCTGTATGCATATGGCATTGTTGGTTTCTTTATCCTGCTTTTAGCTTGCATCAATTTTATAAACCTTATGACTGCGAGAGCTTCAACAAGGCTTAAGGAAGTTGGGATACGAAAAACAATAGGAGCACAACGGGGAGCTTTAATCCGACAATTTCTCGGGGAGTCCTTATTGATAACATGTCTCGCTCTTATACTTGCCTTAATTATTACCGATCTCGTTCTTCCCTCTTTCTCACAACTCTCGAGCAGCCCGTTTGATAACTCATTATTACTAAATCCGGTAATAGTAGGTGCAATAATGCTAATCACCTTATTGATCGGATTTCTGTCTGGTATCTATCCCGCTTTTGTGCTTTCCTCTCCAAAACCATCTTCCATTCTAAAGGGGGTTCAAAAAATTCAGGGAAATGTTTTACTAAGAAAAGGTCTGGTTGTCTTTCAATTTACTGCATCTGTCGCTTTGATATGTTCTACCCTGGTTATGCAAAAGCAATTCACTTTTATGCAAAACAAAGATCTCGGTTTTGATAAAGAGCAAATTCTGGCTATTCCAATCCGTGACTTTTCTATTAATCCTCAATTTGAAACAATCAAAGCTGAGTTCCTGCAGGTACCAGGGGTAACTGAAGTTTCATTTTCAGGGAATATGCCCGGAGGTAGTGACTGGGGACTCCCTTTTTCAGCTGAAGGAGTAAGCGAAGATGACGAACCAACCATTCGTTTCCTTGCTGTCGACCATGATTTTGTGGACACCTTTGGGATGAATATTATTGAAGGAAGAGACTTTTCAACTGAATATACCACAGATCAACAAGGTGGATATCTTTTGAATCAGGAAGCAGTACGTAAGCTTGGGTGGACTGATAACCCACTTGGTAAAACGATTACTATCCCTATTGAAATATTAGCTATGCAGGATAAACCGGTAATTGGAGTACTTGAAGATTTTCATTTCCGTTCGATGAAGGAAGAAATTTCACCAATCCTACTTTTTATTCCACCTAACGGATGGTTTTCAAGAATTTCAGTTAAAATTGATACCGATCAAACAAACGAAGTATTGGCAGGTTTGGAAGATGTTTGGGCTAAATTCGATCCGGTTCATCCGCTTACAGCCTCATTCTTTAACGAAAGTTATGGCAGACTTCATGAAGTTGAAGAACGATCCGGAACCCTTCTTGGATATCTAACAGCAGTAGCCATTTTAATTGCCTGTTTTGGATTATTTGGTTTAGTGGCATTCTCGGCACAACAACGTACCAAAGAAATTGGAATTCGGAAGGTTTTGGGGTCCAGTGTTCAGGGAATTGTTGGCTTACTGTCCAAAGAATATCTGGCGCTGGTATTCTTTGGTTTTATTGTTGGAATCCCGGTGTCTTACTATTGGGTTTCAAGCTGGCTAAATCAGTTTGCCTACCAAACTTCTATTGGGTTAGAAGTCTTCATTTTCACTTTTGGAATAACGCTGTTTGTTGCCTTGCTGGCGGTTTGCTATCAAGCAATTAAAGCCGCATTACTAAATCCAGTTCAAAGTTTAAAAAGCGAATAAATCATGCTTAAAAATTATATCAAAATTGCGTTTCGCAATCTTTCAAAACAAAAACTATATAGTTTCATCAATGTATTTGGACTAGCGATTGGAATGGCCTTTTCCGTTTTGGTTATTCTCTTTGTTTTCGATGAACTTCGATATGATCATTTTCATGAAAATAAAGAGGATATTTTTCGGATTTACCGACAACCTACATCCTTAAGTTCTCCGATTGATTTGGAATTAGCTACCCCACTTCCTACTGGACAAGCGATGAAGGATGATTTTCCTGAAGTAGAGGAATTTGCCCGACTCGCTCCTTTTGGCAGCCTTATAATTCGTAAAGATGGTGAGCTGGTTCAACAATCTGGATTTGCTTATGGTGATCCTTCAGCATTGAAAATTTTCACTTTCCCAATGCTTTATGGAGATCCATCATCTGCTTTGAGTAATCCTTCTTCTATTGTAATTACGAAAGAAATGGCAGTGAAATTCTTCGATGACTCAAACGCCCTCGGAAAAACGCTCTCCATAAGGATAAATGATGAGTTTCAAACTTTTGAGGTTAGTGCTGTATTAAAAGATATACCCCAAAGCTCGTCAATACAGTTCAACATGTTATTTCCAGTTCAAACGATATTTAATAACTATGAACGATATGCGTCTAGGACAGAAAGCTGGGATGCTTCTATGACGGTAACATTTGTCAAACTTATTGATGGCACTGATATAGAAAATCTTCAAGCGAAACTTCCTGATTTCATGGAAAAATATCAATCCGGAATGTTTAACCAAATGCGGGAGGAAGGAAGAATTGACGCTGGGGAAGTCCCGATCCTCTATCAATTTCAACCTTTGCTTAATATACATTTAAACCCCAATATTCCTGGCTCTTTTATATCTCCAAGTGATCCAAAATACGCTTTTATACTCTCGGGTATAGCAATGGCAGTGCTTTTGATTGCCTGTTTTAATTTTATGATTCTTGCTATTGGTCGGTCCTCTAAACGAATTAAAGAAGTAGGACTTCGTAAAGTGGTAGGAGCTCAACGGTCACAGTTAATGTTTCAGTTTTGGGGAGAAGCATTCATTATCACTTTCCTGGCTTTTCTTGTTGGGTTTGTATTAGCTGAGTTTTCTTTACCCCTATTTAATGAACTCTCAGGTAAAGATCTTCAAATGCTGAATATGTTTTCGAATGGAACCGTAGTAACAGGTTTGATTGTAGTATTTATTTTTACCAGCCTTGTAGCTGGAAGCTATCCTGCTCTGGTGCTGGCAAACTTCAAACCAATTGCATCTCTGAAGCAAAAGATAAATTTGAAGAGTTCGAATAGCTTTACAAAAGGATTAGTGATTACTCAATTCAGTCTTACTATTTTTCTAATTGCCTCTACTTTTATAATGTATGAACAGTTGAAGTTCATGCAAGAAAAAAACCTTGGATTTTCGGGAGAGCAAATGGTTGTTATCCCAACTAATGGACTTGATGGACAACGTATAATGGAAATTTATCAAAATGAATTTAACAGTAACCCGAATGTAAGTAGTGTATCAGGTGCAAACGTCTCATTTGCTAGCGGGCTTTGGAGACGTGGATATCGATACAATGATGAAGTTTATCAGGCAGCTGTTTTTAGAGTAGCACCAAATTATATAGAGACCATGGAAATGAATCTTATTTCTGGTCGAAGTTTTGATCCCAGAATTGCTTCAGATTCAACACAAAGCATTATTGTAAACCAAACCTTTCTCAACAACCATAATCTTGATGTATCAGCAGTAGGGCAGTCTTTCCCAATTGATTGGGGATGGATGGTCGATCCGATAATTATTGGTGTAGTTGAAGATTTTAACTACCAATCTCTGGAAAATGAGATCGCTCCAGTATTAATCTATATGAATCCCGGTGATCCTATTTTAAATCTGATGGTAAGAATTCGCCCGGATCGAATGCAGGAAACTATTGCTGAATTAAAAACTACATGGACAAGCGTTACTAATGAAGTACCATTCGAGTACAGTTTCCTGGATGATGACATGAATAGTCTGTATGCAGAACAAGATAGATGGAGCAGAATTGTTAGTTATAGTTCATTCCTGGCTATTTTAGTTGCATGTATGGGTCTTTTCGGATTAGCAGGTGTAGTTTCTGTTCAGAGACAAAAAGAAATTGGGGTTCGTAAAATATTGGGTGCAACAACTTCCGAAATTACCGTAATGCTCTCTTCGGGATTTGCCAAACTCGTATTAATTGCTTTAATAATTGCATCACCTTTAGTATGGTATTTAATGAACAACTGGTTAAAAGATTTTGCATATCGAATTGAAATAAGTCTGTGGATTTTTATACTATCAGGGGTAATTGCTCTTTCGGTTGCACTTTTGACTGTTACTTATCAATCCATTAAAGCCGCAATTCAAGATCCAGTAAAAAATCTTAGAAGTGAATAGGAAATTACATGATTAAGCTTAAAAACATCGACAAATATCTGGACAAAAAGTTCCAGAGAACTTTTATCCTAAAAGATATTAACCTTGAATTAAAGCAAGGTGAATTTGCTTCTATTATGGGGCCTAGTGGAGCAGGTAAATCTACGCTCTTAAACATTCTTGGTTTTCTTGATGATGCAAACAGTGGTGAATACCACTTCTTTGATGAACCCGTCCACAACCTTTCAGAAAAACAGAAATCTCAATACCATAAATCACATATTGGTTTTGTTTTTCAAGCCTATCATTTAATTGATGAGCTGACTGTATACGAAAATATAGAAATGCCACTACTATACAGAAAAGTTAAAGGTGCTGAACGAAAAGGAATGGTAGCAGAAATTCTTGATCGATTTAATATGGTGGCAAAAAAGGATTTATTTCCACATCAACTTTCCGGTGGTCAGCAACAACTCGTAGGAGTTGCACGTGCTTTAATTGGAAGTCCTAAGCTTATTCTAGCTGATGAGCCAACAGGAAACCTACATTCCGATCAAGCAACTGAAATCATGGAGTTATTTCAGAAGCTTAATGAAGAAGGAGTTACCATTGTACAAGTTACTCATTCAGAGAAAATGGCTTCCTTTGGTAATAGAGTTATACAAATGAAAGATGGAATGTTACTAGAAAACTTCCCTCATATGGCTGATTAGCCGAAAACTTTTTTTTAACGGACTACCTCCCCTCTATCCCCTCCTTAATAAATGGGAGGGCTCTTTATCAAAATTTTTTAGTTATTTATAAATAAGGGGAGGTCAATTTCCTTGCAACTTACGAAACTAAAGAATTTCTAGAATTTCTTACTCTCAGCCACTGCAAGTTGATCAACTCGTTCGTTTAGTTCAAGCCCAGAGTGGCCCTTAACTTTGATCCAGCTCACTTCATGACTATTCATTGCTGAGAGCATCGCTTCCCAAAGGTCTTTATTCTCCACAGGTTTTTTATCTGCTTTACGCCAGCCTTTTTTCTGCCAATTTTCAATCCAACCTTTTGTCATTGCGTTTATGATAAGAGCGCTATCACTATGAATTTTCACATGACATGGTTTCTTCATCGCCTTTAAGGCCTCGATAACTGCCATCATTTCCATACGATTGTTGGTGGTATGTGCTTCACCACCTGACAGCTCTTTCTCTTTGCCTTTATAAATTAAAATTGCTCCCCATCCCCCAGGACCTGGATTTCCGGAACAAGCACCATCGGTATATACGATCACTTCTGGCAAATTAGACATATTGATCCGTAATCTTTGAAATTTGTTCTTTCATTGATTTTGCACTTTCTGCGACAGACTCAACCCAATTGACTTGATCAGATCCTGCATAAATAATCCCTCTACTTGAATTGATCAATGGAATTCCGTCGTGTTCCGCTAAAGCCTCTGCCAAATCATCAATAGAACCTCCTTGAGCTCCTATTCCTGGTATTAACAAACTACCACTCCCATGATGTTTGATTACCATTTTTGCCTCTTCGGCTTGTGTAGCTCCAATTACCATTCCCAAATGTGTTTCAACTTTAACAGATCGTTCGAACAATTCATGAGCAATATATTCTGCCATACTCCCAAAGCCTTCAAACGGTTTTTTCAGAAAATCAGATGCACCAATATTAGAAGTCAAAGTGAGCACATAAATGCCTTTACTATCATCATCTGCGAAAGCATTCAAGGTTTCGAAACCCATTAGCGGGTTTAAAGTGATGGCATCTACATCAAACCTATCAAAAAAAGCTTTCTTATAATGCTCCGCTGTAGAGCTGATATCACCGCGTTTAGCATCAGCTATGATAATTCTATCTTTTGGAATATGATTTATTACCTCTTGAAAAACAGCTAAACCTACAGCTCCAAGCGATTCAAAAAACGCAAGATTGGGTTTATATGCTGCACAAGAATCATAGGTGTAGTCTATCACCATTTTACAAAAAAAGGCGGCTTGCTCTTCAGGGGTATCGAACCTTTCTTTTACTTCTTGAGGGAGCAAATTAAGATTAGGGTCTAATCCTACACAAAGTGTTGATTGAGAGTCGGAAACCGCTTTATGTAATTTTTCGAGATAAGTCATTTCATAAATTTTCTCAAAGATACCATTTACCTATTTAACTTTTTTGAAAGATTAGCCCAGTATATTAATAAAGCTATGTTTTTAGTTGTAAAACAATTTGGGCATCAAGTGATTTTCTTTAGCTTCTAATAAAACCCGAATAACTACAATACCATGTCTTCAAAAAATATTACTCAAAGTATTTTTACATCCATTTTTGGACTAATTTTAACTTGTATACTTTCACTTTCTGCATTTGCTCAAGATGATCCAGTTAAAACAGATTCGTCTGAAACTGAAATTCAAAAAAAGAAAAAAGAAGGACTACCTCTAGAGTCTGGTCGTACTTTTAAATTCAATTTAAGCGAAGGATCTTGGATTTCACTAGATGTAAGCCCGGATGGGAAAACGATAGTTTTCGATTTTTTAGGTGATCTTTATACGATTCCAATTTCAGGTGGGGATGCAACCCAACTTACTGAGGGAATGCAGTTCGACAGCCAACCTCGCTTTAATCCTGATGGAAGTAAAGTTGTTTTTATTTCGGATGAATCTGGTGGAGAAAATATTTGGACTATTGAGATAGAAACCAAAGAAAAGAAACAAATTTCAAAAGGAAATACTAGTGAGTTCCAGTCCCCTGAATGGGTGCCAGATGGAAAATATATAATCGCATCTAAGCAGGCTACAGGAAACCACAAAATTTGGATGTACCATGTTGATGGTGGCTCAGGTACAGCATTGGTAGATGAACCTAATAACCTTCGGATGGTGGAAGGTGCCTTTGGAGATAATGACCGATATATCTGGTTTTCGAGAAGAACAGGTTCTTGGAATTATAATGCAGCACTTCCTCAGTATCAAATAGCCACTTATGATCGTGAAACTGGAGATATGACTACTCAAGGTTCTCGGTATGGTTCGACTTTTCGTCCTACTCTTTCAAACGATGGAAAATGGCTAGTTTATGCTACTAGATTAGATGAACATACTGGGCTCGTTCTCAGAGACCTTAAAACCGGAGATGAACGTTGGTTAGCTTACCCAGTGCAGCATGATGATCAGGAGTCCAGAGCTTCAAGAGATGTCTTACCAGGAATGTCTTTCACTCCAGATAGTAAGTTTGTAGTTACTTCTTATGGAGGAAAGTTTTGGAAAATTCCTATTGATGGAAGTGACGCTCAAGAAATTCCCTTTACAGTAAACTCTAGTATCGAAATGGGGCCTGAACTCGATTTTGATTATCCAATTGAAGACACTGAACAATTTCAAGTAACTCAAATTCGAGATGCGGTCCCATCTCCTGATGGAAAAATGTTGGCTTTTACCGCTTTAAACGAAATATATACCGTATCTCTGCCTGATGGCGAACCTAAAAAAATTACTTCTTTAGATGAAACTCAAGCTCAGCCAGTTTGGTCACCTGATGGGAAATGGATTACCTTTGTTACATGGACACCTGAAGGTGGTAAACTCTACAAAATAAGACCTAATGGAAGAAATCTTACCCAATTGAATAAAGACCAAGGTGTATTTCAAGATCCCGCTTGGTCTAATGATGGAAGTCGAATTATACTTATAAAAGGTCAACCAGAGGACTTTAGAAATGCTCTACAAAGAACTGCATTTAGAGGAACTAGTGATCTTGTTTGGATTGATTCAGATGGTGGACCAAATAATTTTATTACCTATACAAATGGGCGCTCAAACCCTCATTTTGTGCAAGGAAATGACCGTATTTTCCTTTCAGGTTTTCAAGGACTAAGTTCAATAAGATGGGATGGAACTGATGAGAAATTTCATTTAGAAGTTCGTGGAAGTTCTGCACCAGGTTCAACTAATCGACCACGTGCTTCATTGATCAAAATGGCTCCTCAAGGTGATCAAGCGCTCGCTCAAGTTGGTAATCATCTATTTGTTGTAACCGTACCAATGGTTGGTGGAGAAGCTCCTTCTATTTCTGTTGGGGGATCAAGTAGTAGTTTTCCATCATCTCAACTAACTGAAATTGGCGGCCAATTCCCTGCTTGGAGTTCTGATGCAAACAAAATTCATTGGTCTATTGGTAATGCTCATGTAGTCTATGATCTCAAAGATGAAAAAGCTTATAAAGATAGTTTAGAGATAGCAAAAAAGATGAGTGAAGAGTCTAAATCAGATTCTACAGCTACTGATGAAAAAGCTAAGCCAAAGACAGATTTAGGTTATAAACCACTTGAATTCCAGATTAGCGTGATGGCAAATAGAGATACTCCAAGCGGAGTGCTTGTTCTTAGAGGCGCTACTGTAATTACAATGAAAGGCGATGAAATAATTCGAAATGCAGATTTAGTTGTAGAAAATAATCGAATTAAAGCTGTAGGAGCACAAGGAACTGTTGAACTCCCATCTGGTGCAGAAACTATTGATGTAAGTGGTAAAACAATTATTCCAGGATTTGTTGACACTCACTCCCATTTCAGGCATCCCGTAAATTTACATCGTGGAGAGTTTTGGCCGTATTTAACAAACTTAGCTTTTGGAGTAATCACTACCAGAGATCCACAAACAGCTACTACCGATGTTCTTACTTATGGCGATTTAGTAGATGCTGGTAAGCTCATCGGTCCAAGGGTGTATTCTACAGGTCCTGGAGTTTTCAGTGGAGAAGCTATTAAAGACCTAGAACATGCCCGAGAAGTATTAAAAAGATATAGCACATACTATAATACTAAGACGATAAAAATGTATGGTGCAGGTAACCGAGAACAACGTCAATGGATTATCCAAGCAGCACTAGAACAACAGTTAATGCCTACTACAGAAGGGGGACTTGATTTCAAAGAGAATCTTACGCAAGTAATTGATGGCTATCCAGGGCACGAACATTCTTTCCCAATCTTCCCACTCTATAAGGATGCTATCGATCTTGTAGCATTTTCTCGAACTGTGTACACACCAACATTATTGGTTGCTTATGGCGGTCCTTGGGCTGAAAATTATTTCTACTCAACTGAACGGCCCCATGATAATGAAAAGCTTTTGCGATTTATGCCTCACCATAATCTAGATAGCAGAACTAGACGGAGAAATGCGGGATGGTTTATGGAGGAAGAACATGTATTTGAAGAACTTTCTTTATTTGTAAAGGATTTAATTGAAGCAGGTGGGCGCGCAGGAGTTGGAAGTCATGGACAACTTCAAGGTTTAGGCTACCATTGGGAATTATGGGCTTTACAAGCTGGTGGACTTAGTGAACATGACGCATTGAAAGTAGCTACCATTATTGGAGCTGAAGGCATTGGATTGGAAACTGATCTTGGTTCAATTGAAGCTGGTAAACTAGCGGACTTAGTAATTTTGGATAAAAATCCTCTTCAAAGTATTAAAAATACTACTTCTATTTCTCATGTCATGAAAAATGGAAGGCTTTATGAAGGTGATACACTAAATGAAATCTTCCCAATGAAAAAAGAGCTGGGAACATTTTGGTGGCAAACTTGGGAACCAGAAGGAGTTCCTGGAATTAAAGAGTAATTGAATCTGTGCTTATATACCATGTTAGTGAAAGTTGATAGAATCATTCACTCAACTATCAACTTTCAATTTATTATTTGCACGTACAATCTGGGCCACAATCATGATCCGACTGTTTCTTTTGAAGAGGTTTGATAATAAATCGGTTCGAAAGATATACAACTACAATCGCTAACATCCCAAAAGCTACTCCAGTTTGAAAATCGAGTTCCATTTACATACTCCCAATTTGAAAAGCTATAAATGAACAGAGATAGGCTAATGCGGTCATATATGCAAACATTGCCGTAGGCCATTTCCATGAATTGGTTTCTCTTTTCACAATGGCAATGGTGCTCATACATTGCATAGCTAGTGCAAAGAAAATCATAAGAGATATAGCAGTGGCGACTGAATAAACAGGTTTTCCAGTTTCAGGATTTATATCGTTAATGAGCTTTTCTTTCAGGGTTTCATTTACATCATCTCCTTCTTCAATGCTATAAATAGTATTAAGTGTACCAACCATTACTTCTCTTGCTGCAAATGAGGTTAAAAGAGCGATCCCTATTTTCCAGTCAAAACCCAAAGGTTCTATAGTAGGTTCTATAATCTGCCCAAATCGTCCAGCAAAACTATGTCTTAATTGATAAGATTCTATCGTTTCTCCACTCCCAGCTTCTGTTGTAAATTCTTCGCTTCCAACTTTAGGAAATGAAGCTAAAAACCAAAGCACGATTGAAATTGCTACAATAATTTTTCCTGCTTCAGTAATAAAAACTTTACCACGCTCTGCTGTATTTTGAAAGACAACCGACCATTTTGGCATTTTATAGCTAGGCAGTTCCATGATGAATGGAGTTTGCTGACCACTTGGGAAAATTTTCTTCATAACCGCAGCAGCCAGTATGGCCATTACAATTCCGAAAATATACAATCCAAAGAATGTAATTCCTTGAAGAGTAAATATTCCAAGAACAGTTGTTGGAGGAATAAATGCAGCAATTAATAACGCATAAACTGGAAGTCGAGCAGAACATGCCATAAATGGAAGTACCATAATTGTAATAATACGATCTCGCCAATTCTCTATAGTTCTAGCCGCCATTATTCCTGGAATAGCGCATGCAAAACCAGACATCAACGGTACAACCGAACGACCATGTAAGCCAACTTTCGTCATAAAACCATCCATAACAAATGCCGCTCGTGCCATATAACCTGTTCCTTCTAACACGTAAATAAAGAAGAATAAGAATAAAATCTGAGGAAGAAAGATGACTACCCCACCAAGTCCGGCAATTACTCCATCAACCAATAAATCATTTAACATCCCCGGAGATAATGCATTTGAAACCCAGGTTCCTCCCTCAACAAAAAACAGATCAATTAAATCCATAAATGGCGTAGCCCAAGAAAATATGGATTGAAACATCACCAACAGAACTAACACAAAAACAATCGGGCCTGCTACTTTATGGGTTACAACGGCATCAATCTTATCGGTGAGTGTTTTTTCAAATTGCTTTGTTTGTTTTGATGCCTGTGATGTACATTCTCCAATGAAGTTATAACGCCTTAAAACCTCAACTGCCATAGGATTTCCGCCCTCTAGTTCAATCATCCCACGGGCTTTCGCAATTACTTTTTTCCCTATTTCAGCTTGTTCAAACTTATAAAAGGCTCCAATAAATTCACCTTCACTAATCAATCGTAATGCTTCAATGTACCTTGCTTTTTCTGGGATATTTGTATGAGGCTTGATCCATTCGTCAATAACCAAATTCATTGCCTCAAGTAACGTTTCAGTAGGAACCCACTTTAGAGGTCTTGGAACTGATAAATCAAACTTTTGAATTTCTTCTTTTAGTATTTCTATGTCTGATTTCTTTTTTGCGGATATAGAAACAACTGGTATTTCGAGCGTTTCTGATATTGCCTGAGCATTAATTGAAATTCCTCGATCTTCAGCAACATCCATCATATTTAACACCAACATCACTGGAATATTTAAATCCATGATCTGGGTTGCTAGATAAAGATTTCGGTCGAGATTACTAGAGTCTACTACGACAAGAACTAAATCTGGTAGTTCTTCATGCTCGTAGCTTCCAATTAAAGCTTCATAAGCAATACGTTCGTCCAATTTTTTGTAATTGAGACTGTAAGCGCCAGGTAAATCAATCACTTTATGCAGAACCCCACCTATAATAGTGGTTCCAACTTTTCGTTCTACCGTAATCCCAGGATAATTTGCGATTTTTTGCCGAAGTCCAGTTAACGCATTAAAAATGGTAGATTTTCCGGTGTTAGGATTTCCAACAAGTGCAATAGTTAGCTGGTCTTTACTCATTCGTCTCCTTTAATTACAATACCTCTAGCTTCAGACTCTCTTAAAGAAAGTAGATAGCCTCTTACTTTGATTTCAATGGGGAAACCAAGAGGTGCTCTTCTTACTATTTCTAACTCAATTCCCGGAGTGATTCCCATTTCAAGTAGACGTATGGTATCAGCGCCTTTGATTTCTTTGACCTGTACTTTTTTTGTTCTATTAATATCCGAAAGGAGTGTGTCCATCAGTTTAAATTGGACTTACGAGAATAGATTTAGCGAGTGTTTCTGTAATAGCAAGCCTGGCTTCTCCAACTTGCAAAATGATATTTTTCTGATTGGAGATAATTCGTCCATTGGCTCCCTCAACACAGCCCAATTCATTCAAACGACAAACATCGTCACAATGACAATCTAAGCAGCGAACTATCACTTCTTCGCCCTCTTTACTAGTATTTAGCGGGTGCATCACTTAATGAAAATCTCTTATTTAAAAATGATCTAAATAAAGATAAAGATTAATATACTTTAAATGAATCCTTTTTTTCCGAATTTTTAGAGTACTGATTCCGGAAAAACTTCTTCGAATCCATGTGGCGGTTTAGCTAAGGAATATTGTTCAAAATAAAACTGTTTTTCTGATGAAAGTCGTTTCCCATTAATCGAGAAAAACCGAAATGCATCTGGTAAAAGATTCTGAAGTAAATAAAAGAAATTGGTGTAAATATTCTTCTTGCTGAACAGGTGTATATCGAAACCGTCTTTTGCTTCTCTTTTATAAATGATAATCCATCCTTTTTCTAGAACATCACGAAGCATTTTTCTGGTAAAGGAATGAATGATATCCGGTTCAATTTCATCATTTGTTATGACAAGGGCTTCATTCATCTCTAACTCTTTGATAGCTTTTTTGAACGATACCTGCTTTCCATTTTTGCTGATAAATGGTACACCTTCGAAGCCCTGTTCTATCGCATCTAGGAGGTCATCAAATTTTGAAAGCACATTTATCCCAAACTTCTCATTTTCTAAATCACTTCCTGAAAAATAAAGCGTAGAGTAGGTTGGATCTGGATTTGTGAAAGTAGTTAAAGGATTTTCATCTACAGTTTCTTCTGACGGAGCTAGATCATCAAGACGTTGGTCGTGATGAAAAATTAGTTTTAGAATATCGGTTTTAGGCATAATCTTTCTTTAAATCCGTAAGGTTATATTATAAAAAAATCCCGACCACAATTTCTTGGGATCGGGATTACATTCAAATCAAAAAATTGATTAAATCATAGTAGCAATAACAAGTGCTACAACAGACATCAATTTTAGAAGAATATTTAGTGACGGACCTGATGTATCCTTGAAAGGATCACCAACAGTATCGCCAACAACCGCTGCTTTGTGAGGCTCAGAACCTTTACCGTAATGAACGCCATCAATCTCTACGCCTTCTTCAATCATTTTCTTAGCGTTATCCCAAGCACCACCAGCATTACTTTGGAACAATGCCATCAATACACCCGCAGAAGTTACACCTGCAAGAAGTCCACCAAGCATTTGTGCGCCCAAGGTTGGGTCGTTACTGATGAAGCCAGGAACAAAACCAAACAACACAGGAACTATTACAGCTAGAAGACCAGGAAGAACCATTTCACGAATAGAAGCAGTTGTTGAGATTTCAACACATTTCTCGTATTCAGCTTTTCCATCAGCAGCATCAAAAATAGCTTTGTCTGCATCCGTCCAATCAGCGTATTCTTTTTCGCCGTTTTTGTTCATTACGTCTAGAGCAGCACGCAATTCAGGAATGTCTTTGAACTGCCTACGAACTTCTTCAATCATAGCCATTGCAGCACGACCAACGGCATTCATTGAAAGTGCAGAGAATAAGAAAGGAAGCATTGCTCCAACAAAAAGAGCAGCCATTACAGAAGGAACAAGAACATCAATTCCGGCTAATGTTACTTCGTGAGTAGCGTTGTAAGCAGTTACGAAAGCCGCGAAAAGCGCTAAAGCGGTAAGTGCTGCAGAACCGATAGCAAAACCTTTACCGATTGCAGCAGTAGTGTTACCTACAGCATCTAATTTATCGGTACGCTCACGAACTTCTGGAGGAAGATCAGCCATTTCAGCAATACCACCTGCATTATCAGATACAGGTCCGTACGCATCAACTGCAAGTTGAATACCAGTATTTGCAAGCATTCCTACCGCAGCAATTGCGATTCCGTAAAGACCAGCAAAGCTATAAGCACCGATAATTGCAGTTGCAATAATCAAGATTGGAATAGCTGTTGAAATCATACCAACTCCTAAACCTGCAATAATATTTGTAGCTGATCCTGTGATAGACTGCTTTACAATAGAAAGAACCGGTTTAGTACCAGTACCAGTGTAATGCTCAGTAACAAGACCAATCAACAATCCTGAAGCTAATCCAAAAATAGTTGCCCAAAAAACACCTAGACTTGTGAATTCTTTACCATCAAAAGTCCAAGTTGCTGGAAGCATCCATTTGATGATAAAGAAAGAAGCAATTAGCATAACAATAGCAGAAGCAAACTCTCCAAAGTTCAATGCTTTTTGTGGATCGCCACCTTCTTTTACACGAACTAAGAATGTTCCAAGTATAGAAGTAAAAATTCCTGTTCCAGCAAGAGCTAAAGGAAGCAATACTGCAGAAAGTCCCTCAAAATCATCGTTCCAAGTTGAAGCTGTCATAAAAGCAGCTCCAAGAACCATTGTACCAATGATAGAACCTACGTAAGATTCGAAAAGATCGGCGCCCATACCCGCAACATCACCTACGTTATCACCTACGTTATCTGCAATTGTAGCAGGGTTAAGTGGGTGATCTTCAGGAATACCTGCTTCAACTTTACCTACAAGATCAGCTCCAACATCAGCAGCTTTGGTATAGATACCACCACCAACACGAGCAAATAGAGCGATAGAAGATGCCCCAAATGAGAAGCCTGTAACTACAGCAAGAACTTTATTCACTGCGCTTGCTCCTTCAATACCAAAAACATTTGAGAATATAAATAGCAGACTGGAAAGACCTAGTACTCCAAGACCTACCACTCCAAGCCCCATAACAGAACCACCAGCAAAAGCTACTTCAAGACCTTTTCCTAAACTAATACGAGCGGCGTTAGTTGTTCGTACATTTGCTTTAGTAGCAACTTTCATCCCAATAAAACCTGCCAAACCAGAACAAATAGCTCCAACAATAAATGAAATAGAAACCATCCAACTTGAAGTAACGGCATCAGCGCTTACTGCTAAAATTACTGCTACAACCGCAACAAAGATTGCAAGTACACGATATTCAGCTTTTAAGAAAGCCATTGCACCACTTGCAATACTTTCTGCGATACGCGCCATTCTCTCGGTACCAACTTCTTGTTTGGTTACCCAAGAAGATTTTATTGCGGTGAAAATAAGAGCAATTACTCCTGCCGCAAGTGAAAAATAGATTATGTTATTCATAATTCCGCTTGTGTTAGTTTACGTTTTATCCCGAAAACCCCGGGTTTTAATTAAAAAAATTCATTGCTCTTTCAATTCCTAAGTTCACAAATGCAAGAGCAGCATCATGAGCTTTATTGACAGAAGTTTCAACTTCTGTCTGTTCAGACTTCTCAAAAGGTGAAAGTACGAAATCTACTTGTTTTCCCCTTTTAAATTCATTTCCAATACCAACTCGAAGTCGGGGGTATTCTTTACTTCCCAACTTCTCGTTAATATCTGCAATACCATTATGACCTCCATCACTTCCTTGTCCTTTCATCCGTATAGATCCAACGGGCAAGTTTAAGTCATCATAGATCACAAGGCAATCTTTTTTATCTGTATTGTATTTTGCAAGAGCTTTTTTTACTGCCGTGCCACTTCTGTTCATAAAAGTAGTTGGTTTGATCAGTATAATTTTTCGCCCTTTGTGCCTTCCTTCTGCAACAACAAATGGTCCATTACCTGAACCAAATGTTATTGAAAGAGTTTTTGCTAATTCATCAATTACATCAAAACCGATGTTATGGCGGGTTCCGTTATATTCCTGTCCAATATTTCCTAATCCTACAATAATGGACATTACAGATCCTCACTAAATAACTGATTTATTCTTCAGTAGACTCTTCGCCTTCTGCAGAACCTTCACCATCTTCTGTTGCTTCTTCAGAACCTTCTTCTGTTGCCTCTTCTTCCTCATCAAATTCGGTAACAAGAGCTCCTTTAGGAGGTCGGATAGTTGCGATGGTTCTACTTAAAGCGTCTAAAGGAATAATGCCTTCGAGTTCAAGGTCGCCAACATGGAAAGAATTACCAATCTTAAGATTAGTGATATCAACTTCAAATTCAGAAACGATGTACTGAGGTAGAACTCGAATTCTAACAAATTTCATTGGTTGGAACATTCGCCCACCACCTTCTACAACACCACGAGCTGTTCCTTTAATTCGAACAGGAACTCGAAGAGTAACTTTGTGAGTATCAGCCAACACATAGAAATCTGCGTGAATAGGACGATCTGTTACAGGATCAAATTCCATTCTTTTAAGAAGAGTTTTATACACTTTACCATTTACAGTAAGTTCCTGTAGCTTGGTTTGTGCTCTTCTTAGAATTTTTTCTAGCTCTAATTCATCAACAGAAAAATGAATATTCTCTTCAATTTCTGGACCATAGAGTACAGCGGGAACTCTTTTTTCTTCTCTTAAAGCACGGTTTGCTTTTTTACTAAGCTCACGTGGAGTTCCTTCAATTTTTACTAATTCTGGGTATGCCATTTTTTTACGTTTACCTTATAAACATTAATTATCAAACAATGCACTGATGGTATCATTGGTATGGATACGCTGAATTGCTTCAGCAAAAATATTCGCAACGCTCAACACTTTGATCTTATCTGAAGGTTGGCGCAAGGGAATAGTATCCGTAACTAATAATTCATCAATGGGCGAATCATCGATTCGCTGGAAAGCTGGTCCCGATAAAATCGGATGCGAACAAATCGCAGATATATTTAATGCACCACGCTCTTTCATAGCAGAAGCGGCATTAGTTAAAGTACCAGCAGTGTCAATCAAATCATCAACTATTAACACATTCTTGCCTTCCACTTCACCAATAATATTCATGATCTCTGATTCATTCGGCTTGGGGCGGCGCTTGTCTATAAAAGCTAAAGTAGCACCAAGTTTTTTTGAGTAAGAACGAGCCATTTTTAAGCTGCCTACATCAGGGGCTACTACCACAAGGTTCTCGATCGGATGTTCGGTAAAGTGGTCGATAAATACTCGACTAGCGTATAAATGGTCGAGTGGTATATCAAAGAAACCCTGAATTTGTGCAGCATGTAAATCCATTGTTAATACGCGATCTGCCCCAGCTTCAACCAAAAGGTTGGCCATAAGTTTAGATCCAATAGATACTCTGGGCTGATCCTTACGATCTTGGCGGGCGTACCCGAAATAAGGAATTACGGCAGTTACTCTTTTCACAGAAGCTCTTTTTGCCGCATCTAACATCAATAATAATTCTATGATGTTGTCGCCTGGAGGAGGAGTGGGTTGAACAATAAAAATATCTTCACCGCGAATACTTTGCTGGAACTTCACATAAATTTCTCCATCAGAAAACTGTTTGACGGTTACTTTACCTAAAGTTGTGCCATACTCCTTTGCTATGGCACGAGCCAAAGCCGGATTACTGGTACCGGAAAATATTGCGAGAGGACTGTCCAAATTAATTTGCTAGCACTGAAAATTTCAGGATTACATAAAACAAAAAGACGCATCCTTAATCATCTTTCTGAGTGTTGTTGCCCGGGGAGGATTCGAACCCCCACCGACTGGACCAAAACCAGATGTCCTGCCATTAGACGACCGGGCACTATTCAAGTTATCGACAGACCCCAAAGATAGGGACACCGACAAACTCAATCAAGACAAAATTACTTTTTTTAGCACAAAACATTCGTGACATCGTCTTGTATTACAATAGGCTTTTAATTGATGTATTGAGCCTAGTTTTTTATTGTAAATAGCAGGGGGAATTTCAGGTAGAGATGAGTAGGATTTTAAGATAGATTTTGGAATCGGAACCTTGAGGTTATTCCATTCTTTTGAAGCTTGATTTGAAAGTTCTTTAGCTCCAAAGAGATTCCCAAGCACATATATTGCAGGAAGATATACCGTACCGTATAATATCTTCATCTTCCCACTTCCTTCTAAACTAACTTCCAACATCCATTCCTTCCACTGTTTAAAAACTATTGGTTCCAAAAAAAAATCAAAGGGAGTTCGTAATATTGTCAAAGCTATTTCAATTGCTTGGGGAATTTTCACCTGAGGATGATTTACTGGAAATACTCCCTTATAGTTCCAGTCCAACTCTGAATCACTTGCACCAAAACCTGCAAATTCCAGAGCGTCTTCAATCAAAGAAGCAATAGGTTTTGTAGTTTGATTCAGAAACCACTCTCCTAACTTTTGCATCGACTGACGATTATGTGCAATTCCAAAACCATCAAATAGACTTAAAATGAGCGCGTGTTTCCATGCGGTAGATGGCATTAGTTCTGGGTTATAAAATGAAAGAAAGTCATTCGCTTTTTTTTCTAAATATTCTGAATGAGCTCTCTCCATTTGTGCTAGAAAAGCATCTTTCGAGATGAATGTTAACCCATTTGAACAAGGTAGATCTTGAGTCTTGTCAAATTTCGAAACAAAGCTTGAAAGAAGTTCTGGCAAATATGGAAGCAAGTTTAATGTCGGTAAAACTTCACCATTAGCAGTTCTTACTTTCTTCGGAGTATCTTCTACCACAACATGTAATATCACCTTATTGTAGGCATTATCTAAATGATGTCCATGTTGTTTCCAACCTCTGGATTCCAAATGCAATTCTATGGCTCCGAACCAGATTATACCATCAATTAAGAGTTTAGCATTTAAAAAATCGGGACCATCAGAGACATTTAAAACACCTGGGTCAAAAATGGTTATGGGCTTACCTTGGATAGTTTTTAACTGTGAAGTATCAAAAAGTAAGCTCTTCCAAATCCATTGAAGAATATCTTCAGAATATGTGAACTCAGATTTATGCACTCTCCTCGATATCTTCTTCTTCAAATAAAATAGAAGAGGTGGCTTCATATAAATCTGGAATTGCTTGCTTTACTCCTTTTGATATCTTATGCAGCTTTCTCTCGCTTTCTTTAACTATTTTATCACTTTTATCTTCAACCCATAGTTTAGCTTCTCCAGTTTGCTCAGAAATCCACTTACGATTCTCCTTTCCGCTTTTTGGTGAAAGTAATAATCCAATAACTACTCCTGTTGAAAAACCTATGACTGTGGTAAGCATAGTTACTAATGACCTATTCATTTCTCTTGGTTTAAATTCTCAGGTTAACACTGTTAATGTACAGCTTTAACCTGTAATTTAAAGTTTCATGCTCAAAATAGTCTAATAAAATCTTACCTTTATTTTTCACACATTTTAAAAGAGTATCCCATGCCAGACCATATTGTTTTGATGAATGAAGATAGAATAGCAAGAACATTAAAACGCTTAGCCATTCAGGTTTGGGAACAATTAAGCCCTAACCAAGAACTTATAATCATCGGTTTAAATGAGAGGGGGTTTGCTACTGCGAAAGAACTTCATACTCATTTAGTTAAGTTAATAGGAATTAAAATTGAGCTTCATAGATTTGATGTACAGAGTTCTGGGCCTAAAAAAACTCTTCCCAATTGTACAGAAAAGTTTGTACTTATGGTTGATGATGTAATTTTTTCAGGTAAAACAATGTTTAGTGCTTTATCAACATTATGTTACTCTAATGAGCCTGAAAATATTGAAGTCCTTACCTTAGTAGATCGAGGGCATCGAACGTATCCTGTACTATCAGAGTTAACTGGTATTGTTGTACCAACAAAATTTGGCGAACATATTGAAGTAATTCTTAACAATGGGAAACTAAATCAAGTAGTCCTTTTTAAGAATATTTAAACTGACCTAACCATTACCTTAATAATCAATTACTATGACTAATAAACAAAACATAGTCTTATTTGGAATATTTTTTATTCTTTTCATTACCCCATTAAACGCACAAACAATTGTAATACCTGAAGACCAAGATGGATGGGGTCAAACTTGGGTATTAAATCTAAATGGGTCGCAGGCTACCTACAACAATTGGAGTGAAGGTGGCGTGAATACCGTGAGTGGTACTTTCTCAACCGTTTACACTAAGCTTTATAAAAAAGATCAACTCGGTTTTGGATTCAGAACGAATTTAAGATATGGACAATCTAGAATTGATGGGGATACTCGGAAATCCGACGATCTTATTTCTATTAGAAGCCGTGTAATGTACGATTTCCAAGAAGGTGGAAAAGTAGCTGCTTACGGTGCTTTTCATTTTAAAACTCAGTTTGCTGAAGGATATGATTATGGGGCTGGCCTATTAGGCGAAGACATCCTAATTTCTAACTTTATGGCACCTGGTTATTTCACTGAAGGAGTTGGTATCGAATTTCGAGCAGATGAGCATCTACAACTTGAAGGTGGTTTTGCACTTAAACAAACGATTGTAAACGATGATGACTTAATTGGACTCTACAATATGACTGATAATTTCCGTTCTGAAGGTGGTTTAGCAATGGGTATCACATATCAAAATACTATTGCTGAAAACATACAATATTCAAGTAGCCTTGAAACATTCACCAATCTTTTACAGCCAGTTAACGAAACTGATGTCTTTTGGTCGAACGAGATTAAAGGTCAAATTAATTCAGTTGTTAGTGCTTCTTTTCAGTTCGAACTTAGATATGATGATGACTTCTCAAGCGAGGTCCAAGTAAAACAAGTTCTTTCAGCAGGCATTTCTGTAAATCTTTATTAGTTTTTTCAATTTCTTAATAAACTATGCATCTATATCTATATAGCATGCATAGTATTAAGATTTTCAATATTTTCTCTAGCTTTTTGAAGGACAACTGGCTTTATATAAAATTAACCTAATCTAAATACATTTCGAAACAAGAAATGAAAAGACTACTGTTACTGCTCTTCATTACCCTATCAAGTTCGATATTTACTTCAAAAATCTTAGGTCAAATAATTGTAGTCCCCGACACATTGAATGGTTGGGATCAAAGTTGGTTAGCAAACTTTAATGGCGCTCAAGCAACATTCAATAACTGGAGTGAAGGTGGAGTAAATACCATTAGCGGAACTGCTTCAACTGTTTTTACTAAATACTATAGAAAGGATCGGTTCACTTACGGCTTCAGAATTCATCTTAGATTTGGGCAATCAAAAGTAAATGGGAATGACATCCGAAAAACCGACGATCTAATCTCACTAAGAAGCCGAACTACTTACGAACTTGCGGAAGGAAGTATTTTTTCGGCCTATGGTTCTATTCAGTTTAAAACTCAGTTTGCAGATGGGTTCGATTATGATAAAGCAGTTTCGGGCGGGGATTCTTTAATTTCCAGATGGCTTGCCCCCGCTTATATAATTGAGGGTTTTGGAATTGAGATAAAACCCAGTGAAAACTTTAGTGCCGAGATCGGTGCAGGTTTAAAACAAACCATCGTTACCGATGATAGACTGAATACTCAATATCGTATTGAAGAAGGTAATAACCTTCGTTCTGAGGGCGGGATTACTTTTGGTGCTCAATACACGCGTTTGATTATGGAAAACACAGAATTTGTTTCATCTATAGAGACTTTTACAAATCTGCTTATTCCCCTAAATCAAACCGATATTTATTGGGCTAACTCAATTAATGGGAGAATTAATAAGTATTTGAATACTATATTTCAATTTGAGCTTCGCTACGACGATGATTATTCTAAAAGAGTTCAACTTAAACAGGTTTTTGCTGCTGGTATAAAACTCAATATTTATTAATTATGAACGAGCAGGGAAATAGTGCATTAAAAAAAGGATTACTAAGCCTGCAATTATGGAAAGATTCTTTTGGAGAACACTATCCCGATGACACCC
>TARA_R110000868_G_scaffold120478_1_pt1 | contig 55666 bp, 41 predicted proteins | sample TARA_R110000868 | Tara Oceans TARA_R110000868 (sample SAMEA4397489) | marine metagenome | biome: Polar Biome; feature: [SRF] surface water layer (ENVO:00010504); material: water (ENVO:00002006), including particulate matter (ENVO:01000060) such as... | depth 5 m | reverse complement strand
TAAAGCTAAGTGATAAGCCACTCATCGCGGTTGCGTGAGTCAACTAGAAAAGCCCTTTCGAGCCGACTTGCTATTGAGAGTGCAATAGCCACACATGGAATTTGTATTATCGGTGAACTGGGCTAGAAGAACCTTGATAATGCTTTCGGCATGTTAGAAAAGTTACTGCAGGGTATATTTCGTAAGGGGCCGCACCCCACGTCACTGCATTTGGTTGCAGTGACGTGGGAAATAAATTTAATGAATGATTGAAATTGCCATCATGCTAATACTATATTAAAAGTACTAATCTAATTATTAAGAGGGATACTGAGCACTTATACAGAGTATTAAACTCACTAATTACAGCGCACAACAATAACCCTAATTACACCAGATAATTATATTTCAAACACACTGAATACTAATTCTTACACCCCATATAATCCATCAGATTAGCATTAGCCCATCTACAAAGAAGACTGGTGCCATCAATAGCATGACTCATATAAAATGCACGCCTTATCAGTTTGCGAGATGCCCATCGTGCATAGGAAGACTGCAATAAAGTCCACAAGAATAGTCACCCATATCTCACTCTCCTACTCTAGAGATAGAGATAGAGACAGGTGCTTTGGAACTACTTGAGATGATTATATTAATTGCAAAGAGCGACACCCTAAGCCTTGATACTGGTGGCAATGCTAGTCATAACGTAACACTAGAGCTGCGCATCTGATACATAGAAAAACGCTGTAAACACGTCAAGAGGCTGACTTTGTGAATTCAAGAAGCGAATAGGCGCACCAGCTAGTGTAGGCACCCAGACAGAAACACCACAGTAATCGTTGAAAAAGTATTAAAAGAGGGCAAATAGGCTATACTAATTCAACAGTAAATCTTCAGTAATTCTTCAGCAATATGATTTAAGGTGCGGACTATAATCATTTAAGGCCAGACTATACGATGAAAATACTAATCGTGGAAGATTCTCCTCGACTATGCCGATCCTTATCCACAGGCTTCACTAACCTTGGGTTCAAAGTTGATACAGCGGAAGATGGCAAGGATGGCCTACACCTCGCCTTACATGAAAATTACGATGTCATAGTTCTGGACATTATGCTACCGAATATTGACGGATTGACCATTTTGCGTACCATTAGAGATAACAAGATTAATACCTCTGTGCTTATTTTATCCGCTAGAGATGAATTAGAGGAACGTATAAAAGGGCTTAATTTGGGGGCCGATGACTACCTCTGTAAACCTTTTTCTTTTGATGAACTTCACGCAAGAATTAACACATTAGTACGTAGATCCCACAATATAAAATCTAACACTTTTAACGCTGGCCCACTACTCATAGATATTCCTTTAAAGCGAATTAGCATTAATGAAAGCGAAGTTAATTTGACTCACAATGAATACATCTTGCTTGAAGTATTATGCCTTAACATTGGCAGAGTAATCACATACGAAGGTCTAGAGCAGCACCTATATGATCGAGATAAAGACGTTACTAGAAATGCTATTGAAGCCCATATTTCTTCAGCTAGAAAAAAACTTAAAAAACTTGGCGCTGAAAATATAATAAAAACCCGTAGAGGATTCGGATACTATATAGAAAAATGAAAAACTCATATTCTATTGAAAACCAGTTAACATTTAAAACAACAACAGCTGCAATTATTGTATTTATAATTGCATCAATAATTATCGATAAAACCATTATCAGTTGGCTAGAAAAAGAATACGATAGGAATATTTCTAACAAAGCAAGAGTAACGGCAACTTTAATCAAAGATCATGAATATGGCCTCGAGTTCGATTTTGCCGACGAAATAATGCCAGAATTCGAACGTTCCAATAATCCTGAATATTTCCAGATTTTTGTAGAAGGCAGCGGAATCTTTGAAAGATCTCGCTCACTACAAGGTACAAAAGACTTACCAACTAGAGAATCATGGGACACAGGAACATATTTTACCAATATCACACTACTAGATGGCAGAAAAGGGAGACAAGTAGAAATTATTTTTTATCCACAAATTGCTGAAAACAAAAGACGCATTGATGAGATCATATCTAACCAGAAGAAAGTAAAATTAGTTATCGCCAAAGAAAGAGAAACGCTGGACAAACTTATCCTAATAATTCACAGCTCATTATTATTAGGAAGCTTAATTTCTGTAATAATATTGGCCTTTCAAATGAAGATAATTACTCGTCGCTCATTACGCCCTCTACATCGATTAAAGGAAGAAATTAATCAACTCAACCCTAAACGCCCTGAACAACGAGTATCTATTGACAATTACCCCCAAGAGCTTTCAACGGTAGTTACTCAATTCAATGAAACTCTTTCACGCATAGAAGAAAGTATTCATCGTGAAAAGCGCTTTACTTCTGATGTTGCTCACGAACTAAGGACACCTATAAGCGAATTACAAGCCATGACTGAAGTCGCAATACGATGGAATGATGACAAAAGCAATCACGATGAAATAATTAGAGATGTTTATGATATTTCTATCAAAATGCAAAACACAACTAATAATTTATTATCTCTAGCAAGATGCGACAAAGGCGCTATTGCACTAGATAACAGTGATATAGACATACATAAAACCCTTAAAAGAATTATAGGAAAGCATTCTACAGAAACAAAAATTAAAAATATAATATTCGACTACCACAGCGATAATACTGACATTATCGCAATTTCCAGTAAAACAGAGCTAGAAATTATACTTGGTAACATCATCAACAATGCCGTTGAATATGCAATCAAAGGAAGTGTAATTACCATTCACACCAACAACCAAAAAAACACGATAACAGTTAAAAACCATACATCCTCTCTCGAGAAAAAAGATTTACCTTTAATATTTGAGCGTTTTTGGAGAAAAGACCAAGCTCGATCATCTTCTATGCATTCCGGATTGGGAATGTCTCTTATAAAATCCTATTCAGAACAGCTTAATCTTCATATAGAAATTGACCTTGACATCAATAACATATTTTCTATTACACTTTCCGGATTTGTTACTGCGAAATAATGCATATAAAAAAAACATACTATCTATTAATTCTTACGTTTATATCATCTGTAGTTTTCGCTAACAACACAAGAGTTATTGATGGCCAATTGAATGAGCCTGCATGGGATGATGCCACTATACTCAATGATTTTGTTATAACAGAGCCATTTTCAAAAGAAATTCCAGAAGATAAAACGATAGTTAAATTTTATAGTGATGATGAAGGTATCAACATTGCTTTTATTAATCAGCAGAAGAATACTAGTGGACAATACTACACAACACTTAAAGATGAAGACATCAAAGGTGATTATAATGAAATAATTATTGACTTTGATGGAGATCAAATCCGTAGCCATGGTTTTAAAGTTGGCCGTTCAGGGAGCGTTCAAGATTCTGTATGGCGTGATGAACGCCGAGAGGACATTGATTGGGATGGAAACTGGACGGCCGCCGTCAGCCACAACGAAAACCAATGGACTTCGGAGATATTTATCCCTTGGTCTATTACCGCATCCAAAAAATCAAACCTCAATCTAAAGAAAATAAATATTTATTTGAGCCGATGGCATGACAAAAACAACAATCGATCCTCATACCCTGCCGTCGATCGAAATAAACAAATCTTTATCAGCGGATTTCATCCATTAAGTGTCGAAAAAAATAAATCAAATATGGAAGTTGATCTATTTCCGCATTTCAGTACGCTCGGAAACATACACAAAAATGAAACTCATTATAATACCGGCATCGATGTATTTTGGAAGATCACTGAAAGTCAGCAAGTTAATGTCACTATCAACCCAGACTTTGGTCAAGTCGAAAGTAATGACTTAGTATTAAATTTCTCATCCATAGAAACATTTTTTGAGGAAAAGCGCAGTTTTTTTCGTGAAAACCATGATGTAATGGATCTTCAGGGTCCTGAAGGGCTTATTCTTGTACACACCCCAAGGATTGGTGCTGCCCCGGACCTTGGTGATGAGTTATCATCGGGTATTAATGGGGCCATTCGTTACACCGATATATCAAATAATTTTGAATTTGGAGCTCTGACAGCCTCTGAAGATAATTCAGAGCTAGCCGATGGCAGAGATTTTTTTGCTGGCCGCATGCTGTATAAACAGCAAGACTGGAATGCAGGTATCTTATACACCTATGTTGACAGCCCTACTATAAACCGCCAAGCGCAGGTATCTGTTTTTGACATGGAATATACAGCCCTTACTCATACTCGCTTATACGGCCAAGTTATTCACACCAGTGCCACTGCGGATAGCCATGATGGCAAAACTGATGGATCCAAAGATACAGGCTGGTGGATACAGGCTGAATATGAGCCCAACGATGCCTGGAGTAATGAACTTGTCATACTAGATTTTGGTAGCCAGTTACAACTCAATGACTTTGGCTATATCAAACGAACTAACCGCCAACAACTTGAGTATGAAACAGCCTATGAGTGGGCCGAACTGCCCGACAGTAAATATTTACGAGATATCGTCTTAGGGCTTGGCATTGAATATCGAGAGAACGAGCAAGGTGATGACCTACCCCATCAATTAACAGCTGCCTTTGAGACAACGACTATACTTGGTTCTCAATGGTCAGTGGAATGGGAATATCAAAGTGAAGGCGTGGACGATTTACTGACTCGTGGAAGAAACCCCGTACTGTTTCCGGATTCATCTTTCATCACTCTCGCATACGCCCCTTCAAGAAACAGTCCTTTCACTTATGAAGCTGAGGCCACTAAAGGGAATATGGGGATCAATAACAGTGATTTTTACCAGCTAGCCTTTACCCCAACCTACCAATTTGGCGAGTTTCTTAATCTTGAGACTGAACTGGAATTTACTCACCAAGATAGCTGGACTATATGGCTAGAAAACAATGATATCGGTGAGTTTGAAATGGAGGAGCTCTCAATTGCCGTTAATCTTATTGCTCAATTTAAAGAGAGGCACGAAATTCGATGGAAAATAGAATCCGCTTTTATTCAAGCATCGGCCAAAAACTTTTACACCGCACTACCAGGCGGTAATTTACAAAGTATCGCCACCGGTAACGACTTTTCAGAAAGTGAATTCTCCACTCAATTACGCTACCGTTATAAGTTAAGTCCACTCTCTGATATTTTTCTGGTTTATGCCCGAGGGGGCGAGTACGAAGATGAGCGCAGTGGCCACTCTAATTACGAGTTATTATCAAATTCTGCTAGAAAAACAACAGCAGAGACTATTTTCTTCAAAGTTAAATTACATTTTTGATAATGTCTAGCTATAAAATCAGTAATTCTTCAGCTTAATTTCTTATACTTTCTTAACGATCTTAGCGTTTGGATAGGTATTAATTGACCCGCTTAAGCAAGGGCAAGTAAAATTGCACTAATTAGACATCGCTAAGGAAAGACAAGGCGAGGAAGTCTAAATTTAATTAATTAACTAAATCATTAAAACAAATATTTTTTTAGCTAACACCATACAGAGAGCAGTAGGAAACGCATCTTTAATAGAGACGCTATCGTACTTTGTTAAATATTTATAATGTTTGACATTAAAAAAAACGAACACTTAATATAACATTAATGTGATTTATAACATTTTGTTTATAACCAGCGCCATAATCTCGAAACAATACAGAACAGAACAGAGGATAAGATAGATAATATCAACGAAACCATAGGCCTTTAGTAAAAATTTATAAATACTGTAATCGTAAGTATTAGTAGATAAGTAAATAACTAGTAATTCATTAAGAGTTTAAACCGTGATTTTATTTCGCTATTTAAGTCGGGAAATATTCGTTACTACTTTTGTAGTAAGCTTAACACTGCTGATTATCGTTATGAGCAGCCGCATGGTTAAGTACCTAGCAGAAGCTGCCGCTGGCGATATAGCGCCAGAAGTACTCATGAGCATTATGTATTTTCGTATACCTTCCTTTCTTGAATTGGTTTTACCATTAGGCTTGTTTATTGGTATTTTACTGGCATATGGGCGGCTGTATGTTGATAGTGAGATGGCCGTTATATCAGCCTGTGGTGTATCAGTTAGCCGATTAGCTTTCTACACCCTTATACCGGCAGCGGGTTTAGCGGTATTAGTGGCTTACATGAGCCTATATGCCACTCCTGCAGGGTTTACTGCAGTAAATAACATCTATGATCACTTGGAATCGAAGAGCGGTTTTGAAATTTTAGCCGCAGGCCGATTTAGAGTTGATAATAAAACCGGGCGTGTGACATATGTTGATCGCTTTTCGGATGATAAAAAAGTTATGAAAGACGTTTTCACTGCTCTGTCTAGCGTTAATGATGCAGGCGAAGTAGAGACTAGCATTATTTTCGCAGAGCAGGGCTACATCGAAGTCCCTGAGCAATATAACTATCGTTATTTAATTATGGAAAACGGTAGGCGCTATATTGGTCAGCCCGGTGAAGCTGAATTTCAAATAACCTCATTCTCAAAATATGGCCAGCGCCTGACAGAGCAGAAAGTAAGTGATTATAGAAAGTCTCGCATAGTTAACAAACCAACAATAGAACTATTCAAATCAAATAACTTGGAAGAGATAGCCGCGTTACAGTGGCGCTTCTCCCTTCCAATATTGATACCTATTATTTCATTAATAGCTTTAGCACTTAGCAAAACTAATCACCGACAGGGTCGTTATATAAAAATGCTCCCAGCATTTTTAATTTATATTATATATATCATGGCATTAAATTCAGCTAAAAACGCCTTAACAAACGGCAGTATATCACCACATATTGGATTGTGGTGGGTGCATGGTGTATTTTTAACTTTGGCTATTATCTTGTTATATGGAGGTGGCTGGTGGCGTCGTTTTCGATCGCTATATGTAAATACAAAACGCAATAAATAATATTAATTAGCGCGTAAGTTTACTTATTTTTCAGGCCTATTTTTTCATTATGGATTATCAATACTTGAATTTCTTTATTCAAACATCATAAATATTTATGCGCAGCAGTCGTTTGTAGAATATTACCAATACAGTGAGTAATATCCTGATCGAGTTTCTTGCTAATCAATAAATAGATTTTATGATGATGCGCCTTAAATTATTTTATACCACGTTACGCTTTATGATAAGTACAATTATACTAAACAAAAGAATAACTATTTAATTACAGAGAAATAAATAACCACTTACTTAGTAGATTTATTTGTGGCCAATACGCTGTTATAAAGCTCCCTGCCCGTCTCATCATTAAACGTGACAGACATCATTTTTTCCGTAACGGATAAATAGCTAAAACCTAATTGATGGGCTAGAAATTTAGATAAAGCCTGATCATCGGCAAGAGGCTTGTGTGATTTCCTAACCCTACCTGCAGCTCCTTGGATAATATAATCCCTGTCACCAAGCGTAATATGCTGCTGCATATGAGTATGCCCGCTAATTAGCACATCAATATCACACTCGTCTAGAAAAGGTAATAACGCAGATTTCAACCTTTCTTCTCGTTTCAAGTTTTCAGCTTTACCATTTGATATCATAGGATGATGAGTCACGATAATTTTCCACCCACTAGCTTGGCATAGATACTCTGATGCACGAGCAAGTTGATTATTAAAATCATTAGAGGCTTTATCTTGAAAGTATTTACTATAAGATTGAGCAATAATAAAGTTTGTATCTAGTACATATATCTTTAACCAGCCAGGCAAATTTGGAATAGGATAATCACTAGACGGCATTCTCCAAATTGGTGACTTCTTAGAATAATCAATTTGCGCTTGCACACTACCTCTCCGATCGTGATTACCAACGACCATCCAAAAGTTAGCCTTATTTTCATCTATAAAGTCATGATAAGGCACTTCAAACTTATCCACCCATTGCTTATCATTAATAGAGCTTACACCTGACGGGTAAAAATTATCCCCTAATCCCAACAAGAAATCACAAGATTTTATCTGACAAAAATCCCACATACTAGCCGCAACATCGTATTGATTTTCGCTACCTGTACCTGCGTCACCAAAAATAACGATATCTATCTTATTCTTATCTTTATTGTTTTTTGAGGAAATCGATAAATTTTTATATTCATCATTTATTTTTGAGAAAAATTCAATATTCCCATTCCATGAAGCAGGAATCAAAATCGGATAAAAGCTAAATATTGATATATAAGATATCAATATAAATAATGCACAGAAAACAAAACAAATAATAAAATGTCTAACCATGTAACACCAAGACCTATATAAAATTATCCGACATAACAGAAAAAAACAGCGTATTTCAGAAGAAAGTCTAAATTTTTCAATTATCCAAAATTAAGAAGCCACAACAGATCAGCGCTGACAATAAGTTACGATAGCTGAATGAGCTTTACAGGGAAGGTATCAACAAAAACTTAGTATTCACTTATGTGAAACTTATTATATGTTTTTTATAGCAATATGATCGATACTGTTGATGCTATTATTGCTATCCATAAATATCGCTTAAAAACATTACAACAACTTAAAACTAACCAACAAATTCACATATAACAAACCCCCTATTACCTCAATAAATTATTTATATTTTAAGGACTTCTTAAGCATTTCTTAAGATTAACCATATACCATAAAAATTCTAATCTTGATGAAACTCTGGTATATTTTCTATGCGCCGTTACATATTTATATTAAACCCTTTCATATATACCGTACTTATATCAATGCTTACACTAAGCTTATTTAGGGTAGGAATTATATTATGGCAATGGGAAAGAGTAATCGAAACGCAAGGAATTGGGTTTGTTTTACTACAAGGCGTTAGATTTGACATAATAACCTTAACCGCCTTGCTTGTTATTCCTTTAGTGCTTACACCTATAATTACCATTTCAAAAAAACTCTATAAGCACTGGTATTCGCTATTACGATTTTATTTATCTGCCACCATACTTTTTATTGTTTTTATGGAGCTTTCGACTCCTAATTTTTTAATTCAATTTGATTTAAGACCAAACATATTATTTGTCGAATATTTAAAATACCCCAAAGAAGTTTTTTCTATGCTATGGACAGGCTATAAACCATCCATCATTCTTGCCACGTTAATTATACCCTTAGTAGCTATAGGCTTTTACCGGGGAATACCCACTTATAAAGAAAAATCATTACGTTGCCATCAGGCAATAATAATGAGTGTTACCTTATTAGTTATATGCTTAATAAGCGGACGTTCAAGCCTTGGGCACCGCCCTGCAAACCCCAGCATCATTGCCTTTTCTTCAGATTTAATGGTCAATGACATTGCCTTAAACTCTAGTTACTCATTGCTCTATGCTATTTATGAATCATTCGGGGATGAAACAGGCGGTATCAGCTATGGCGAGATGGCCCATGATGAAATTTTACGGCATGTAAAAGACAATATGTTTGTAAGCGAAGGGGATTTTATTTCCAATAAAATACCGACATTACATAACCAAAAAGCTACCAATATACTAACAAAACCAAAAAACATTGTTATCATCTTAGAAGAAAGTATGGGCGCAGAGTATGTAGGCCGTTTAGGTGGTATAGGTGTGACGCCAAACTTAGATGAACTTGCAAGCCAAGGTATTTGGTTTGAAAAACTTTATGCAACGGGAACTCGATCTGTGCGAGGTATCGAAGCCGTAATTACTGGATTCACACCAAGCCCTGCCCGTTCTGTAGTCAAGTTAAGTAAGTCGCAGCGCGATTTCTTTACTTTTGCAGAAGTGTTACGAAGACAAAACTACGACACCAGTTTTATTTATGGAGGTGAAGCTCACTTTGATAATATGAAACGTTTTTTTGTTAATAATGGATTTAATCGTATTATAGAGCAAAAAGACTATACGAATCCTTTGTTTTCAGGGTCCTGGGGAGTGTCTGATGAAGACCTATTTAATAAAGCCCATCATGTTTTCGAAAAACAAGGTAATAAACCTTTTTTCAGTCTTGTTTTCACCTCATCAAACCACACCCCATTTGAATTTCCGGATGGAAAAATTGAATTACATGACACTGAAAAAAACACGGAAAACAATGCCGTAAAATATGCTGATTACAGCCTAGGGGAATTTATAAAAAAGGCCAAAAAATCTAGCTATTGGGATAGCACCTTGTTTTTAATCGTTGCAGACCATAACTCTAGAGTCAGAGGAGCCAACTTAGTACCTATTGAACGATTTCATATTCCCGGCCTAATTTTAGGTGGAAGCGTAACGTCAGATGTAATAAGTAGAATAAGCAGTCAAATAGATTTAATGCCAACTTTACTTTCAATGGCGGGCATTAGCTCAGTGCACCCTGCTATTGGTTATGACTTGACACAAACTAAAAAAATATCTAAAACGCCAGGAAGAGCCATCATGCAATATAATTCGACTCAGGCATATATGGAGGAGGATCAAGTCATTATTTTTGAACGTAATAAACAACCGACTCATTATCAATATAACAATGGTAACTATATTAAACATGAACAACAAAATACTGATTTAATTACCAAAGCATTAGCTCACTCATTATTTACTCCTTTAGCTTATACAAATGGCCTCTACAAACTTCCTGATTAACTTTCACCTTAAAAAACTATATAAGTGCAGCTAATCTCTATATATATTTCAGTATCCATCAGCAAACCTTAAGCTAGATGGAATACATTAATATTACATACATAAACAATAGTTGCTGCCGCTGTGAAAGTACTAATTATCGAGGATTCAATACCGCTAAGGCGAAGCTTGAAAATTGGACTAACTAATCTAGGGTTCGCTGTTGATGACACTGGAGACGGTTCTGAAGGTTTAAGTATGGCATTAGCAGGCGATTACTCTCTTCTTGTATTAGACCTAATGTTACCAGCAACAGATGGTATATCTATATTAAAAGCGATAAGAAAAGCCGATAAGGACATACGAGTGCTTATTTTATCAGCAAAAAACTTAACAGAAGAAAAAATTGAAGGCCTACTCAATGGCGCTGACGACTATCTAACAAAGCCATTTTCTTTCGATGAGCTTCATATTCGCTTACTCTGTCTAATGAGACGAGGGAATTTAAATATTACCGACAGTAAAATAATTATAGATTCATTCTCCTTAGACCTTTATTCAAAACAGCTTTATTGCGATGAAAAAGACGTCAATCTTACGCCAAATGAATATAAATTAATTGAATGCTTATTTACAAGACAAGGAAAGGTTACTTCACCTGAAAAAATAAGTGAATATTTAGTTGGACAATATGATGCTGTTTCAAAAAACTCAATAGAGGTTTATATTTTCACAATTAGAAAAAAAATAAAAACCCTTGGTTTCGAAACGCCAATAAAAAATAAACGTGGTTTCGGATATATAATCGAAAATAAATAATGCCTTCTATTAATAAAAAACTTTGCAACTATCTATCCATCGCCGTATCAGCATTATTTGTATTGATATTATTTTCCACAGATATAATCATAGATTATTGGCTAAGAAAAGAATTTGACATATCGATAATAACAAAATCAAGTCTTTTAACTACGCTTGTTAGCGAACAAAACAAAATCATAGATTTTGATTTTGCAGATGAGTTTATGCCGGAATTTTCCGGAAAAAATAACCCTGAATATTTTCACTTATGGTACGATAAAATAACATATGAGAGATCAAAAACTCTCGATCTTTTTGATATTAAAGAATTACCAGCAATAGAAACCAATATTAATCAATCAAAAATAGTTGATATAACTCTTCCTGATGGTCGCCCAGGGAGAATGGTTACTATTGATTTCCACCCTCAAGTTGACAGTGAAATTAGACAAAAAAGCGTAACTTATAAAGATGAATATCTAGAAAACAAAAAGGTATTGAAATTGGCTTTTGCTATAAGCAAAGAAGATTTAAATCAAAAGCTTTGGTTTGTTGATTTAATGTTTATTTTAGCTTCATTTTTTTCACTTATCATAACAAGAATAATGGTTAAAAAAATTGTAAATCGTGGCTTACAACCATTAGAAATATTAAATAAAAAAATTAATAACTTAAGCTTAAGCTCTGACAAAACATTATTAATTACAAATAATTTACCTATAGAATTAATACCGACTTATGAAAGTTTTAATCAATTTATAACTAACAACAAAGAGCTATATTTCAAAGAAAAAAGAATAACTTCTGACTTAGCTCATGAACTAAAAACCCCAATTACTGAACTTATAACTTTAACTGAGGTAGCAATAAAATTCCCTCACGACAAAACTATTTTAAAAAGTTTCACTAACGAAGCTCTTGAAATAGCAACTCGTCTTAATAAAATTGTCAACGACATACTTTTACTTCATAAAAGTAGTCAAATAACCGAGTCAATGAAGGAAGATATAAATATAACATCACTTATTAACTCGGTTATATTCCGTGAAAATAGAAACAACAGGGATATAAGTGCAATTATTGATGATGGTATTGATACAGTTTTTTCTAATGAGTTCTCACTTGACATAATTCTGACAAACTTAATTAGCAACGCACTATATTACAGCCCAGAAGATAGCAAAGTTTCAATCACAGCCTCTTTCGATAAAGACACAGATAGAATAAAAATAAAAATAGCAAACTCAAGCACCTACCTATACCTCCCTTCCGATCTTGATCATTTTTTTGAACCTCTCTGGCAAAAAGATAACTCAAGAACATCCTCAGAAAGATATGGATTAGGCCTAGCTATAGTAAAATCATATTCTGAAAATATCAATGCCTCTATATCCGTCAACATAAACTCAAATAACTTTATCGTATTCACATTAATAATTTAACTATTTAAAACATTTATTACCTATAAGCAATACCTTTAACTTCAAATCAGTTATTGCAACCACCTGTTGGATACGAAAAATAACTTTATTCAAAATAACCATAACTCTATTATTTATCAGATCTAATAATAATAACTATAACCATTAATCCCCATAAATATAAAAGCTAATTAACACAATCTCTAAACAAAATGAAAATTTTACCTCAAACATTAAGTTTACACTAAGCAATCACTAAGTTTACTGGTGCAGTATATACGCATAACTTGAGGTGTTTATATGCTAACCAGACCCCAATTAATTTCTTATTTTATACTATTTTTTGTTATTCCTATGCCATCTTCAGCAGAAGAAAACACCTATTGTAACCAATCAAATAACACCACCATCATCACAAATAACATATTTGACTTGGAAGAAGATGGAACAATATTTATTCACAAAATAGGTAACTTCTTCCACATTAAAACAAAAGATAAAACCATTATAAATGAATCTTCATTCTTCATGGACAAGTGCCAAGTTACTAATGAAGACCTTAATGAGCTTGAGCGACACCTCCGAAGTAAAAAATATATTCAATCTGCATCAGTAACACGTGACGATGAAGGAAAAGTTATTATTGAAACATTTGACACCTGGTCATTAATGCCAACTGTAGACTTTGGAAGAAAAGGCGGTAAAAACTCATCTGCCGCAGGAATAAAAGAGAGGAATTTACTTGGCCTTGGTATCGACACAGAAATTGAATATTTTGATAATGATCAACGCACTGGCTACAAATTTGACACGGAATTTCCATTTATCTTACAAAACAACACCTCTATAAAAACTCGATTCACAAATAACGATGATGGAGGTTCAGAGTCAGTATTTATACAAAAAAAGTTTGCTAGCTTTGACACAAAAAATTCTTACAACATAGGTTTTAACAATTTCAGACAAATAGATACTCAATATGAGATAGGTGAGAAGTCTAAGCAATACAATCATGACAAGGATTTCTCAACAGCTAGCTGGAGATGGCTACACGAAGACACTCAAACAGACACGATTCGACTTGGTATTGGCATAACAAAAGAACATCATTTATTTTCAAGCACCCCTCCCCCCTTAATTAGCAAGGATAGCAATATACCTTTGGATAGGAAATTTAACTACCCTTTTATAACTTTTGAATATTTACAAAAAGATTATCGCGAGCTAACGAACTTCAACTTAATTAGCAATGTAGAAGACTTCAATTTTGGCTGGAACTTCAATGCAAATATAGGTGGCAACGTATTTAACGACGCTGATACGCCTTCCATAATTTTCCAAGCAAACTCCTCAACTGGTTTTGATTTAGCCAATAACTCTATTATTTTCTCCAACGTCTTACTTGAAAGTGAGATCTATGACAAATCAAAACAAAAAAATCGCCTGCTATTAACCTTTGAAACTGAATATTACAAAAAAATAAATGACCGATGGGGTGGATATCTAAAAAATAGAACCACATTAAGCAAAAACCAACATTTAGATTCACCAGTCGTATTGGGCGATAAAACCGGAGTCAGAGGTTTTCCATTGCAATACCAGCATGGTGACCACAGCACACAATTCACTTTTGAAACACGATATTACCCACACATTAACATATACAAACTCTTAGAGTTAGGTGGCGCATTTTTCATAGACACCGGCAGGGTTTACGGGCGCACAGAATTATCTCAACAAAAAAATCCATGGATGACGTCAATTGGAATAGGTGCTCGTTTTTATTCCGTGCAATCAAGTGAAGCAAAAGTCATTCACATCGATTTAACTAAACCGATCACATCAGATCCAAATGCTGATGGCATTGAATTTCGAATAACAACTAAACATTCATTTTAGAGGCCGAAAATTATTAAAGCTATTAATTATTTTAAAAAACTAAAACTTACAACTAATCAGTTATTAATAGCTGTATGCTGTTATATTGTTTTTATATTCAATTCTCCATTTTTATTTAAGGCCTCAAAAGCAATAATACAACTTGAAAACTATAATATTTTATTCTTATTATCATTACCTATCTTCTTATTATGCTTAAGTATTACTTTACAGGGATTGTTTAGTTTCAGATGGATAACTAAGCCTGTATTAATTTTATCTGTAACCTGCTCATCGCTTATATTTTACGCAACAATAACATATGGAATTGTGTTTGATTATGGAATGGTGCAAAACACCTTTGAAACTGATACCGCAGAAGCCTTATCATATATAAATATTTACTCATTACTTTTTTTTATTATATTTTCAGCTTTACCATCCTGGCTAATTTATTCTGTTAAATTAGTCTATAAGCCATTTTTATATGAAATTATTTCCCGATTAAAGCTATTAGCAATAAGTATTATTACAGTTTTAATTATCGTTGGTTTATTTAATGCAAATTATGCTGCCGTAGGAAGAAACAATAAAGACCTTATAAATTATATAACCCCTTACAAGATGTTTGATGCTTCATACAAATATATTCGAGATAACTATTTTCATCAACCTTTAAAGTTTAAGGTTCTCGACACCACACCATCTATATCCTTAGCGCCCAATAAGAAGCAGTTAATGGTGTTAGTCTTAGGTGAAACTGCTCGCGCACAAAGTTTTTCTTTAAACGGCTACAAAAAATTAACAAACAAGAATTTAGAGAAAAAAGGAGTCGTTTCATTTTCTAATGTAAGCTCGTGTGGAACAGCGACAGCAGTTTCTGTTCCGTGTATGTTTTCTAGAATGTATAAAACAAATTACAATAAACGATCTGCCATCGCGCAACAAAATGTTATTGACATTATTCATCTAGCAGGATCGGATGTTCTTTGGATAAGCAACAATAATGGGAGCTGTAAGGGTGTTTGTACACGAGTTAAAACAAAACAAGTGAGCACCAATAAAGATAACCCCCTATGTGACGGCGAGTATTGTTATGACGAAGCCTTGTTAAAACCGTTAAAAATTAAAATGAAAAACATTACAAACCAAAGCACATTAATTATTTTACATATGATTGGCTCTCACGGCCCTACTTACTTCAAACGATACCCTGAAGATAAACGTTTATTTATGCCTGACTGCCAACGAAGCGATATTCAAAACTGCAGCCAAGAACAGCTTGTTAACACTTATGACAACACAATTGCCTATACTGACTATGTTCTTTCAAAAATTATCACAGAGTTGGATTCTATTTCGAGGATAAATGACATAGATGTATCAATGTTATATATATCAGATCATGGTGAATCACTTGGTGAAAAAGGTCTCTATTTACATGGACTTCCATACGCCTTTGCTCCTCAAGAGCAAACCCACATTCCTATGATCTATTGGGCAGCCTCGCGACAATCGAATATGGATTTGGCTTGCCTTAAAAACATATCTAACCGACCCATAAGCCATGACAACTTATTTGATATATTACTCAGTAACATGTCTATTAAAACTACGATATATAACCCTGGAAATGACCCATTTATACTTTGCAAACCACAGGCAGCCATTGCTAGATCATCTGACACACCTAAACCCGTTATGGAATTAATAAACTAATGTTTGATAACAAAAACAAGCCGAAAGGCCTAAGACGTATATATTTCGCTTCACTAAATTCTTTCAGAGCATTCAAATGGCTATACTTTAATGAGTCTGCTTTTAAGCAAGAAATATTACTATTGCTACTTGTAATACCCTGTACTTTTATTTTTTCTATAAGTGGAAAAGAACAAATATTATTAATTTTATCAATTGTATTTATTATTTTTACTGAAATTTTAAATACTGCTATTGAGGCAGTGGTGGACAGAATAGGATTAGAAATCAACCCTCTTTCTGGACTTGCAAAAGACTTAGGTTCCGCCAGTGTATTAGTAAGCATTCTCATGGCTGTGGCTATATGGCTAATAATTCTTCTCTGATTTATCGTTCACATATATGATCATGAAAACCTTACAAATTTTCAAACTTGCTGCCCATTGTTTTCGAGTTGGCACGCTATAACATGCACAGTAAACACGCATTCGGCAACGTTTACGCACAAATGGAGTATTCACATGACAAAGTATCTAAGAAACATCACTATCAGTACTGTTGGCGCTTTTTCACTTAGCATAGCAGGATTCGTATTTTCAGATGACCATGCTGAACATCAAGCCTTCCTGGCTACACCAATTTCTTTAAGTCAGGCAATCGCTGCAGCAGAGTCCAAAAGCGGAGCAAAAGCAATATCAGCTGAATTCGAAGACGAGAATGGGAAATGGGTTTATTCTATAGAGCTTATCTCAACTAGTGGCCATGAGCTCGAGGTAGAAGTTGATTCACAGACTGCAGCAATTCTAAAAATAGAAACTGACGATAAGGATGTCGCCTATTAACCCCCCCTTTCTCTACAACCTAAGTGATACTTTTACTGAGATCTCTTCCACTATTTGAGGTAATTGCACAATTAAACTTCTTTTAGTCGAAGTTGATCTTGTACACATGTCTACATTGCCAAACTATTCGCTTTGTTGAGTTCGCGTGAACTTGATTGCAATTGCGTGGTGTTCAGCATTGATAACTGAGCTGAGCGATAGAGCCTGAATATTCAGTAAATCTTAACCATAGTTTGTTTAACTCTCTAGGTGATCAATTCGAAAAAAAATCATACAACGGATATAAGTCGCTACGCCTTAAGCCTTCCTTTAGCGACTGCCACTCTCAGACAACGATCTTGGCAAGAGTCAAATATATAATGTTTAAAATTAAAATAATGATTACCGTTGTGGCAGCATTATTACTCACTGCATGCACCGCAGTTGACTCCCCCCCCATTCCGCTTCCTTCTGCATCAACTAGTGGATTAACGCTTAATAACCTCATCAGTTCTCAAAATATAAATGTGTCTGAGCCCTTAAGCCTCAATGGTTTAGCCGCGATTGCTGTCTTCACCAATCCTGATTTGAAGGTGCTACGCGCCAGCTTGGGCGTTGCTGACTCACAAGTTTTTGCTGCAGGCCTCTTTCCTGACCCTACATTTTCCCTTGGGTTTGATGTACCACTCAACGGTACAGGGCTTGTTACTGCACTGAGTGTAGGGCTTGGTATTGATTTTAATGCCTTAGCGCATCGCCCTTCTGCGCTTAGGGCGGCACGTGCTAACTACGAGAAAGTTTATTACGACATTGCATGGGCTGAATGGCTAACGGGGGAGCAAGCGCGTCTTCTCGGCGCACGTGTATTTCATCTACGTGGCATAAAAGCGTTAACTACGCAGCTTCGATACTATACGGACAATGAGTTGGCGCAATCACTCCTTGCTGTCTCCCATGGTGACTTATCACCTACATCCCTTGAAGCACGACGGCTCGCGGCCACAGATGCGGCCGACCGAGATCGGAGCGCTGAATTACAATTGCGCGATGCGGAGCTCAAGCTGAACCGACTACTTGGAATCGATCCTGCTGAGACTCTATTTGTGGCCGCCCTTAACCACCCATTACAGACCTTGCCAAGTGTGCAGGCGCTATTTGTTAATGCCGAAGATGCGCGGGTAGATCTCGCGGCCATCCGTGCCAATTACCTTGTTGCATTAGCTACGATCGATGCTGCCCAGCTTGGTGCCTATCCCCTTCCAGCTCTTGGCATCAATATGGCTCGTGACACCGGCAAACTTAAAACACTGGGGCCGAGCATTTCTTTTGCGCTGCCATTGTGGAACCGAGGTCGCGGAGATATAGCCGTAGCACAAGCCAATCAAGCCCAGCTACGCGCCGAATATAGCGCACGTCTTGAGCAAGTGCGCGCCGACATAGCTGCAGCATGGACGGCACTAGACATCAGCCGTAAACAACGTGCTGATATCAGGCACGAGATCACACCACTTATCTCGCAGGCAGATGCAACTGACCGTGCGGCTGAGCGAGGCGACTTATCTCTTTCAATTGCTTATAGCTCGAGAATGACATTACTAGACAAACAAATCGTTGAGGCAACACTCGCCCTAGCAGTTTCGGAATTTGAAATTGCGCTTGAAATATCAACTGGCCAGCCACTGGAAGCTATCCGATGAAGCCCTCTTTATTACTATGCCTTTTGGCTATTTGCACCATCACCGCGTGTTCAAAACCTAGCAGTGAGCCGGTGGCTGAACCGGTTGCGCTTATCACCATCGCGGCTGTTCAGTCGGGTGACCTGCCTGAAATCATCACAAGTTATGGTGGTGTGACATTTGATCCAGCTAAGTTTCAAATCATCAATGCGGAAATTGAGTCGCGCGTGTTAGAAATCAATGCGCTACCCGGCGGCACAATCAAAAAGGGAGAGACGGTTGTACGCTTAGGTGCTTCAGAGGCATCCAGAGTTGAAATGGAGCGTGCTCGTCGCGATGCCACATCGGTTAAAGCAGCGGCAGACCGTGCCAAACGCCTACGCGCTGGTGGGCTGGCCAGTGATGCTGATGTTGAAATTGCAGTGACAACTGCTCATGACTTGTTGGATATTGCCACCAGCCTCGAAAATCGAGTCAATTCCATTCGCTCACTAGTGGCACCGATCAGCGGTGTAGTGGACGCTATACTGGTAGCGCCAGGAGACCTTGTAGCCTCAGGTGCAATGATAGCGAGACTTGCGTCACCAGACGTAATTCAAGCACAAGTAGGCGTTGAAATCGAAGACGCCACACGCCTAAGCCCTGGTAATTTAGTGTCACTGCAAGCACTGGATGCATCCAGAACAACTATAAATACCTATATCCTCAATATTGACATGCGAATTGACCCAGCTACCCGCATGGCAAATACACTGATTGCGGTTCCTGCAGGTAAAGGGTTTTTTCCAGGCGAAGCCGTGCGTGCAAAGATTATTGTGGCGACACATGCAAACGCGCTTTACGTCCCTCGACAAGCGGTATTTCGCGATGAGTCAGGCACTTATGTGTTTGTCGTAGATAAAGATGTAGCACTACTTACTCGTGTTAAGACCGGCCTGACTAGCGGTAATAAGACAGAAATTCTTTCTGGCCTCACCATACAACAGCGTGTTGTCGTAGAAGGCGCTGCAATTTTATCTGATGGCATGCGTGTGCGAACCAGCGCTTCGCATACAGGAAATACAAAATGAGTAAGTGGCTATCGCGCCAGTCGCGATTTATTCTGGCAAGCTTCATCGTCCTCACGTTGGCAGGGGCATTTGCCATGTCGGCACTGCCGGTAAGTCTGTTTCCGACTATTCAATTCCCTCGTATTTCGGTATCACTTGAAGCTGGTGATCGCCCTGTGGATCAGATGGAAGCTCAGGTTACCCGGCCTGCGGAAGCAGCCCTTAGAGCTATTCCAGGCGTGCGTAACATCCGCTCGCAAACCAGTCGCGGGTCGTCAGAGATATCAGTGTCGTTCAACTGGGGACAAGATATGACGATTGCGGCACTACAGGCCGAATCCGAGCTGTCCCGTCTCTCACCCAGGCTTCCTAAGGGGTTCGTTTTTAGCGTCCGCCGTATGGATCCAACCATATTTCCCGTTTTGGGTTATTCAGTGACGTCAGACAAAGCATCACTCGTATCGCTTAAAAACTTCGCGCAGTATGAGCTACGCCCATTACTCACATCTGTTGAAGGCGTTGCAGAAGTTTCTGTACTTGGTGGTCGCGATGCTGAGTATCAGGTGATTATTGATCCAGTGCGACTTCAGACCCTCGGTCTTTCCGTGGCTGATGTAGAAGCCGTTCTTAGTTCTGGAAATCTGGTCGCCGCCACCGGCCGCTTGGAAGATCGCTCACGCCTTTTTTTAACATTGGTCGACGACCGACTGACCGGTGTAGAAGATATCGGCCAAACAATTTTGAAAACATCGGGCAATGCCATTGTACACCTTGATGATGTCGCCGACGTACGTCTGGCTTCCGCACAAGAATGGACAAGGGTCACTGCTGATGGCAAAACCGCCGTTCTAGTTAATATTCGTCAAGCACCCAATGCCAACTCGCTTGCGCTCACCTCGGAAATCAAATCAATACTCACACGTGAGTCCCCCCGATTTCCACCTGGAGTGATTATTACACCCTACTATGACCAGTCCGACCTTGTACAATCAGCCGCAGGAAGCGTCCGTGATGCCATTTTAATTGGAACCTTACTTGCTGGGCTAATTCTTTTTCTGTTTTTGCGCAGCGTACGGTTTGTTCTTATTGTGGCGATTCTTTTACCAGCGGTGTTGGCATCAACGGCCTTGATACTTCTGGTCATGGGAATGAGCCTCAATATCATGACTCTAGGTGGTATGGCTGCAGCTGTGGGTTTAATCGTTGATGACATTGTAGTTATGCTTGAACATATCACCCGTAAACTTAGCGACAAATCAACAGGGGTGTTAACGGCCGCAAGCGAGATGACAAAACCACTCATAGGCTCTTCCCTCGCCACTATTGTCGTATTCGCACCACTCGCCTTTCTCAGCGGAGTGACCGGAGGTTTTTTCAAGGCGCTTGCTATGACAATGGCCGCAGCTTTAGTTTTCTCAATGATTTATGCAATGGTGGTGTCCCCACTGCTGGCACTACGCTTTGCCCGGGCCGAAGATGCTGATCGCGCGGAACGATCTAATACATGGCTAACTTGGCTTTCAGATTACTATGAAAGCATGATGCACATTTTATTGACTCGCCCCCGCTCACTTTCATTAATTATTGTAGTAATAGCTATCGCCATTGGCGGATTTTCTGCTACGCGGGTTGCATCAGGATTCATGCCGCAAATGGACGAGGGTGGATTTGTACTAGATTATGTTGCCCCACCAGGGTTGTCACTTTCCGAAACTAATCGACTGGTTGTACAGATGGAAGATATTATTCAGTCCGTGCCAGATGTGGCCAGCTATTCACGCCGCACGGGCTTGCAATTAGGCGGCGGCCTTACCGAAGCTAACGAAGGGGATATGTTTGTTCGTCTCAAGCCCTTCCCTAGGCGAGATATAGAAATTGTGATGGCTGAAATAAGACAGCGAGTGGCATCGAAAGTCCCAGGACTTGAAATTGAAACTATCCAACTGATGGGCGACATTATCGGCGACCTAACAGCGGTCCCTCAACCTATAGAGGTTAAATTTTACTCCACTGATCCAGTTGCGATGACAAGTGCGGCTGACCTTGCCTTAACTGCACTCGAAGCTGTTGCTGGCGTTGTGGAAGTGAAAAAATCTGACCGTGTTGCAGGAAATGGCATTGTGATAACTTTCGACCGTGCCCACCTCGCCTTAGAAGGACTTGACCCTGCAGCAGCCGCAAGCCAGCTTGAAGTACTGGCGGGCGGACGCATTGTCGGATCTGTTCAGTCCGGTGAGCGGACAATAAATATTCGTATTTGGTCTCCTAAAAACATACGTGGCCGTGTAGAAGCGCTAGAACAGATGATGCTGCGCTCTGGAGATGGCCACCTCCTGCCCTTAGCCCGAGTAGCTAAGGTTAATATCGTCAATGGCCAACCTCAATCGAGCCGTGAAAACTTACAACCTATGACCGCTGTTACCGGACGACTTGAAGGGCGTGATATGGGATCCGCCATGCGAGATGTAACAAAGGTCATGTCAGCCATTACCCTGCCAGCAGGGGTTCATTATGAATTCGGTGGGCTTTATGCTGAACAGCAAAAGTCATTTCGCGATCTGATGATGGTATTCGGTGCAGCGCTTATTTTATCGGCTTTGTTACTCGTATTTCTGTTCCGGGATCTTTCTCAAGTCATCTCTATCTTGGGCGTTGTGGGTCTCTCCGTCGCAGGTGTAATGGCGGGCCTTATTGTCACCAGCACCGAACTAAACATTGCCGCCATGATGGGCCTCACCATGGTAATCGGCATCATCGCCGAACTTGGTGTATTTTATTTCGCCGAATTCCCAGAGGGTGAAATACAACACAAACACCGTATTGAGGCCGGTCGAGCACGACTGCGCCCCATCTTTATGTCAGCATTAATCGCCATTCTTGCCCTCGCACCACTTGCACTAAAAATCGGACAAGGCTCGGCGTTATTGGCGCCAATGGCTGTAGCGATTATATCTGGCTTAATTGTGGGTGCCCCACTGGTTTTAATTGCAGCACCAATATTTCATAGTGCGCTAGGAGCTATTTCTTCGACGGCACCGAAATTTACACCAATGTGATTTGACATTATTTATATGAATAACATTAACCGCGGCCCCTGCTGACGCGGGTATGGAAAGGCCCAACCTTACGGTAATATAACAATCTTCAAAGACAGGCGGATCAGGCACAGAGGTCGCAGACATGAATACCAATATATAATAGTAACAAGTGATTAATATAATTAGGCGTAATTTATAGTTTAGTGTAGCTGAATATTATTGGAATTCTAAATACAATGTTAGCAAATTTAATATACCTCAGAGGCCTTAAGAAATAAGGCTTGAAGTGTGCCTAGAGAAGACGGGGGACTCACCCATGCTCCAAATCGTTTTTCCATTCAACGACAATTCCATTAGTACTCTGCCGTAGAACATATTATTTTTTCAGTTCGTTCATTATTATAGCATTCTAGCTAGCCGTTCAGATCTTTTTGTATTCCCTCCGTTATTGAGTATAGCCTTTAGCTTTTGACTTGCTGCGATCAATGCCGCAGATAGCCAGACAAAGCTGTCAATCAACCCTACCCTACAGCCGGTTAAAATAAAAAGCATAGCTAACTTTTGCCGCTCAAATAATGGTAACACTTTGTCGTTATTAGCATCGGCAGCTGTGATTGACCTCTTGGTTTTACAGTGTTTAGAGGGTGTTAATTTTGGCAGGCATCAACAAATCCCTGTGGGAGAATGACCAACGCCTTGAGGTTTCCGACATAGAATGTACCCTGGCAACCTGGACATGTGACTTCAACTCACCCACAAACATCATACTTTTTCTCAAATATGGTAGCCTAAGAATCGCCCAGAACAACATCTCCGTTGGCGACTTTTTCCTTAGGCGCCATACAGCGACTTTAAAGTTTCAGCTTATTAATCACTGGAATTTACCGAACCTCGTACCAGAAACTAACACCTCGTATTTACGTAGTTAATTCAATGTTTTCCCCGCACTTAAACCATTATTATTACTTTCTTTTATATCTTTACTATTTTCCACTATGAGCTTTTCGTTATTTATTTTTTTGTGGAGCTCTATCTTATTTACTATACGTTTACTCTCTGCTGAACCACTATAAAATCTTGCTAGCTCTTTAACAAAATCTGTTAACTTTGTTTTATCTATGGATTCTATATCACTATCATTAATTACCGCATCATTAAGTGTGGAATACTTCATGCTATTGCGTGATGCCTTTAAACTTAATATGAATTTTGCATTATGCGTAATTAAAGCATTACCGTGCCAATCACTAGCCACTGTATATTTTCGATCATAATCATTACTAAAAAGATCTTTACCGAAGCTATATATTGAAGAGTCTTGCGTGAACCCCAAGGCACTTAACACTGTTGCTGGCATATCAAGATGACTGGTCATATTTTCATTAATAGCCGGTGTTTTATTTGGCATATGTATAACTAATGGTACACGTATTTGTTCTTGTACAAATGTTGAATTATGCCCCCAGCGGCCTTTCTCCATAAACTCCTCTCCATGATCACCTGTTACAATAACAATGGTATTGTCGTATAGATCGTTCTTTTTTAGTGCTTCAAAAATCAATCCTAGACGTGTATCGAGGTAATGACTTGAATTGATATAACGATTTTTAATTTTGGTTATGTTTTTTTCTATATTAACTGACAAATAATCGAAGTCTTCTAAGTAATCTTTTTCTATAACATTATCGGATGGAAAGTAATAATTTGCGTGTGCCGACTCAAAAAACATAAAAGCAAAGAATGGCTTTTTAGTTCGCGACTCTGAACTAATGTAATTTATTAGATCTTTGGTATTCTTTTTATCTCTTTGCCATCCGAACCCAGGTGAGAAATGCTCTTGTAGTTGACTAGCCTTGAACTTTGTGAATATAGTTTTATCAAACTCTGGATATGTAAAACGAGCGCTAGTATATGCCATTAAATCGTAGTTGTTTTCTATCAATGTATCCAACAACAGGGGGGATTTACGCTGATAAAGTACATCAAACCAGTATGATCCATAAAGGCCATAAAACTGACTAAACATACCTAATCTTGTCCCGTTACCGCCACTGTAATGTGATTTAAACCAAGAGTTTTTCATTGCAAATTTATAAGTATTAGGCATTACTTCAGACGTTAACATATCATGCCTAAGCGACTCAGCAGTTAACCATATTATGTTGTATGGTGATTTAATCACTCCTTTATTATCTAGTTGTGAAATTGGGTAGTTGAATGCTCCTGAAGCCTTATTGATATTATCTACATTTACTGTTTTTGGCTTTTCAACACCCAATCTCTGTAAAGTGTGCCTTGCCGTAACAGGTATATGCCAAACTATTCGTGAGGATATTGTTAGTATTTTTGGATTTGACTGATAGGAAGCCAGCGCAAACATACAGGATTCAATTATGAATAGAGATCCAATAAAGAATAGTCCAATACGCTTATTTGACAGATTATTCAATACTTTTTCAAATGCTACTAACTTTATTATCACCACATAAATAACAATGATTACCAGCGTGGCGATTGTAGCTGAATAATAAAAAGAACGAGACAAGCCTAACGCATCAATACCACCGGGTGTAGACAATAAATTTATAACAAATCCGTCAATAAAAAAGTTGTACATACTGTGCAACTTAAGATTTGACAGTAATATTAGTATTGAACCGATAGCTATTATATGAGTAACAACCCAAATAAAATTCGATTTATATTTTTTGAAAATTATTGAAAGGATATACAAAGGGAGCACTAAAATAAATGCCTGAAGTAGAGCTACAACCACCAAATAGGCTCCTCCTTCAATATCATTCACCGATGGTAATGCATAGGAAAATATTGCGATAACGGCAATAAGCCAAGTTAAAACGAGTGATCGCTTAACATAAGCCATATATTTACTCCAAATTATAATTTATTCGTTATTCTACTGTGGTTATTTGAAGATCCCCTGAAGATTTATCATTATTATAGTGTTTCATATCGCCTAATCGGGCCAATTTGCTACCCCCACCCTTCACCAGAGGTGCAGTTGCGCTCGTTAAACACAATTAATACACACAAAGCCCTTCCCAGCAGGAACGCTACAATAACTTTCGAGTATTCAAGTAAACTTTTTCGACGCTGTTTACCACACCATTCTATACACTGCTATTCAGTTAAAAAACGGCCACTCAGAGAGATGAACAGCAGTACTTTTTTTACCCTCATGGCGGAATACGGAACCGGGGACATCCCTCTGGAGAAGTGTTGTGATAAATACTTTGGTATGAGTTTGAAAAAGGCCAGCGCTCAGGCCCGACATCAGCAACTACCGATTCCTGCCTATCGTGGCGGATCTCAGAAAAGTATGTGGCTGGTAAGCGTCGTTGACCTAGCTAACCATATTGACACGTTAAAGGAGAAAGCCAAACACGACTGGCAGCGTCTTCACCCTTAAACTTCTGGCAACCAAGACCAGTCGTTGTATCTATCTTTTTGTCCCAACTCCCGAAGATGTGTATACCGTTGCAGGCTCGACCAGGATTTGTGTCCAGTCACGCCTGATACTCGCGGAATATCCCAACCCAATTCAAACAACCAGCTCGCACATTCATGCCGCAAGTCATGGAAGCGCAGGTTATCAATCTCCAAAAAATGGCAAGCCCTGGTAAATGCCGCACTGATGGACTTACCGTTATAGGGGAATATTGCCCCCTCTGTCTTCGGCTGGCGCTGAATAATACCCCAAGCTACATCTGTCAAAAAGACCCAGGTGTCTGTTTTCTCCCTCGGGTGCTTCATATTTCGAACTAAAACCCGCCGATTTTCCTTGTCTAAATCAGCCCACTGAATTCGACAAATCTCATCTTGTCGTCGGCTTGAAAACAAGGCGAACAAAGTAATTTCAACCATTGGGATAGTGGCGCGGCCATCGCGGCCACTGAAGTAGTCCAACAAGGACTCTAACTCACTCTGTGAGGGGCGCCGGGTACGCTGTTTGGCTTTAGCCACCAGCTTCTCCTTCCGGCAAAGGAAGCTCGTATCATCAATAACTTGGAGATCCAGTGGGATATTACGCCCAATGCGAACAGCACGGAACGCATTGCGGAGCCAAATGAGGTCATTATTCGCCGTAGCTGCACCCGCGCCCTGCCGACGCCGCTTGGCAATGTGGGCCACCAATTGACTGGAAGTGAGATTAATCGCGTCAAGATCAGACAATGTTGGGTGATTAATCAAGTAATTGATGTGGCTAAGTTTAGAGCGCCCAAACTTGGTTGCCCCCTCGAAATCATCACAATACCACTCCAGCACTTGCTGAACAGTCACACCTTCATACGCCTCCCGCTCTAATACACCAGGCACTCTTAGCTCAGATTCACGTCGAGCAGCCCATTCCTTAGCCAATGATTTCTTATCAAATGTTTCGGTTTCTGAGTGAATTACTTTACCATTACGCTTTAGGCGTATCAGAGCGGTATATCTCATACCATCTTTACGTTTGCGTGATGTAATTGTCGCCATAAAATCACCTCATCGGTGCAACCAGCTTTTTGGTTGCACTTTGGTTGCACCGAATACTCAAAAAACGGTGCAAAACAGTATAAAACGGGTCAAAATCAGTTGTTGGAAAAACCTTACAAATCAACCGGAAAGATAGATACAGCAAGGGATTCAGTTAATCGGAGGTTCACTGTAGCACCGATGATGGATTGGTCAGACCGCCACTGCCGTTACTTTTGGCGCCAACTCAGCCAACATGCCGTGCTCTACACCGAGATGATTACTACAGGCGCTATTTTGCATGCGGGGCCAGAACGCTTTCTACCCTTTCATCAGCACGAGAACCCTCTAGCCCTACAGCTGGGTGGCAGCAACCCGCAAGACTTAGGGCGGTGCGCCAAAATTGCCGAGGACTGGGGCTACGACGAAGTTAACCTTAATTGCGGCTGCCCTTCTGATCGGGTACAAAATGGGATGTTTGGCGCCTGCCTGATGGCACAGCCACAGCTAGTGGCCGACTGTATAAAAAGCATGCAAGACAACTGCTCTATACCCGTTACCGTCAAGCACCGTATCGGTATAGACGATATGGAAGACTACCGAGACATGGTTGCCTTTGTAGAGCCCATCGCCGCCACCGGCTGTAAAACCTTTATCGTTCACGCGCGCAAAGCTTGGCTACAGGGCTTAAGCCCAAAAGAAAACCGCGAGATACCACCACTGCAATACGATATGGTTTACCGGCTTAAGAAAGATTTTCCCGATTTAGAAATTATTCTTAATGGCGGTTTAGTCGATTTAGCTAGCTGTGATGCGCCTTTGCAACAAGTTGATGGTGTTATGTTAGGCCGCGCAGCTTATCAAAACCCCTATGTATTAGCCGAGGTAGATCAGCGTTTTTATAATAGCGATGCGCCGGTTAAAAGCCGCGAACAAGTGCTGCTAGACTTCTTTCCCTATATTGAGCAACAATTAAGCGCAGGCGCACACTTAAATTATATTACCCGCCACATCTTAGGCTTGTTTCAAGGCCAGCCGGGGGCAAAATTATTTCGCCGCTACATCAGTCAGAACGCACATTTAAAAGGCGCTGGTATAGAAGTATTACAGCAAGCCTTGCAACTCATTGTTGACGAGCGCGAGCGCGCCGAGCAGTATCACAATGACAGGCTACAGGAACTCAGCCAGCAAAGCTGAAAACACCAATAAGGATTGAGCATGAGTAGTAATAAACTAGAGCAACTTAAAAGCATGACCGATGTGGTCGCCGACACCGGCGACATAGAAGCCATCGCCCGCTTTAAGCCCTTAGATGCCACCACCAACCCCTCGCTATTATTAAAAGCTGCCCAGCTGCCCCAATACGGCCAGCTAGTCAGCGAGTCTAAAGACTGGGCACTGCAACAAGTAGGCAGCCAAGCCGAACAACTGGCGCTGTGCAGCGATAAACTAGCCGTTGCCATAGGCTGTGAAATTTTAAACATTATTCCCGGCCGCATATCCACCGAAGTGGATGCTCGCCTCTCCTTCGACACTCAAGCCACCTTAGCGAAAGCGCGCAGCCTTATTGCACTTTATGAAGCTGCAGGTATTAGCAAAGAGCGGGTATTAATTAAAATCGCCTCTACTTGGGAAGGTATACGCGCCGCTGAAATTCTTGAAAAAGAAGGCATAAACTGCAACCTTACGTTGTTGTTTGGCTTTGCCCAGGCCGCGGCCTGTGCCGACGCTGGCGTGTTTCTTATCTCGCCCTTTGTGGGCCGTATTTTAGATTGGTATAAAGCCAGCACCGGCCACAGCTACAGCGCCGAAACCGACCCCGGCGTGCAGTCAGTCAGCCATATTTATAATTTTTATAAACAGCACAACTACAACACCGTGGTAATGGGTGCCAGCTTTAGAAATACCGGTGAGATTGAGCAGCTGGCAGGCTGTGACCGCCTCACCATTAGCCCACAGCTATTAGAGGAGCTAAGCCAAGACAGCGGCTTACTCACACCAAAACTCAGCCGCGACAATACTGGCGCAGCGATTAGCAAAATAGATTTACACGAAAGCAGCTTCCGCTGGCATATGAATGAAGACGCCATGGCCACAGAGAAATTAGCTGAAGGCATACGTAACTTCACTGCCGACCAACGTAAACTAGAACAACTATTAAAGCAGTAGCATTATGTTTAAAAAAATACAGCAATTTTTTAACGAACAACTGACATTGCAAGATAGCGATAGCGAATCACAACAGCCGAAAGTTGATTTGGCGGCGGCAGCTTTATTAATTGAACTCAGCCGCGCCGATTTTGAAATTAGCACGGTAGAGCAGCAAGCCATAGAGCAGGCACTCATTAAAACCTTAGGCTTAGCGCAAACACAACTCAACCAACTGATAGAATTAGCGGAATTAGAAAACAAGCAGGCCACCTCTTTATTCGAGTTTACCCGCCACATAAATGAGGCTTATAGCTCAACGCAGAAATTCGAATTATTAAAAGCTTTATGGCAGGTAGCAGTTGCCGATGGTGATATTAGTAAATACGAAGATAACTTAATTCGAAAAATTGCCGGGTTGATTTACGCACCGCACAGTGACTTTATCAAAAGCAAGTTAGCCGTAATAAATAGGTAGATAAATGGATAGATAGCCAGCTAAACTTATTTAAAAGATTTAGGTGTTTCTAAGGCGCAGACTAAATCACAAAAATCCGCGTGATTTTGTTTGTTTAAGCCCATTAATATCTTATGAGCCTCTAACACCTTACTGCGCACCTGCCTCTCACTACCTTGTTTCACAGGTAGTTCTTGCAAGTCATCAGCATCGGTAATTTCATCACTGTAAATATTAAAAACTTTGGTGAAACCCATACTCTGCAGCAAACGGGTAATATCGGGGTTGGGTGATAATATGGTGGGTATATCTAGGCCGTGTTTTTTCGCCTGTATTGCCAGCTTGGCCAATAGACCTAAAGAAGTACTGTCTATACCTAGGGTTTCGGCCAAGTCTACCGTTACCCCAGAGAAATCACTGGCCGCAAACATCTGCTCTATATATTCATCTATAGTATTACAAAGCGTCAGGCGTACATCGCCTGTCAGCTTTATCATATATGTGCCTTGATGATCGGCAACTAGCATTTTACCTGACTGCATACATAAATCTCAGTGGCTGCGCCACCACTACGCTAATGATAACCCTTGGAAATTAATAACACGGCAATATCATCGGGAAAATCAACAATTTGCTGTAACTCTAAGCTTTCGGCTAAGGCCTCTACCGATAGTTGCGCCTGCTGTAAGCGCTCTAGTAAAAAGGCTTCCTGCGCCCGCAAGCCCTCTCTAGGCAATATCTCTAAGATGCCATCTGAAAACAAGGTCAGCACAAATTTATCGGGCAAGTTAATAAGCTGCTCATTAAACTCTGGCTCATCAAACAAGCCCACCGGCATGCCCTCGCCTGCCAAGAACTGACTCTCGCCCTCAGTGCTTAAAATAGGCTGCGGCAAGTGCCCTGCATTAGCATACTTAAGCTCACCACTGGCCAGATGTAAAACCCCTATACACATAGTGAGATGTTTGCCTACACCGGTATCAAAAATGACACTATTCGATAACGTCAACATGCTCAACGGCGACAGTATGGAGGGATCCTGTTTGTGTAAATAATCTGAGCGCTTGCGGGCAAATAGGTTTTTAAGCAATACCGTTACAAAAGCCGACGAGGCACCGTGGCCAGACACATCGGCAATAAAAAACACACAGTGCTCTTTACCTACAGTGATATATTCGATGAAGTCGCCGCTAAGGTATAGCGAGGGAAATATACGGTGGCTAAAATGATAAGCACCGATTTGATAAGGTGAGGCTGGCAGCATTTTAAACTGTACTTGGCGACCGGCTTTTTGATCTTGCTCCAGCAGTGCTAGGCTATTTTTTAGCTCTAGGTTGGCCTGCTCTAGCTTCTGCTTATAGAGGGCATTTTCGCGCTGTAATTGTGCGTACTCAATACTGCGAGTAACCGCATGCTCTAACATTTTGACATCGATGATAGGCTTAAACAGATAATCGCTAGCCCCAAAGCGCAGGGCTTGCACAACATCCTGCACTTCACTGGTTTCTGACAGCACTACCACAGGGGTACTTGCAACGATCTTTTGTATCTCGGCTAGCAGTTTGCCGTCACCACAGTAAGGCACGCTTAAGTCGCAGAGTATAACATCGGGGTTATACTGGCGATAAAGCGCCAAACCTTGGTCACCTGTAACCGCTTGGTAACAAGTATAGCCCTGAACTTGCACATAATTGACGATAGTAGCCAGAGCCTGCTCATCATCATCAATTACCAAGAGGCTGAATTGCAGCGATGTCATTTAAAAACCCGATTTTTCACAATTATCTACACTTACACTTATGTCTACGCAAGTGCCTATGGCAATGCCGACTATATAGAGTCTACTGTAGTTTAACTAAGGCAGCTTTTGAAAGTGGCCAGAACATACTCTTATAAGAGTGGGACTTCAATAGCAGAAAGCCAAAATAATAGCGACTAACATTGACGGCTGTGGGTAGGCGTATTATAAAAGGTAACAATAAGAACTGTGAGGTAATCGCTATGACGGCAATCAACCGTAGTTACGATGAGAAGCGCGACTTTATTCGTATGCAGGTCAACTCCCCTATCAGCATCCATCACCAGGGTAAGCAATACAATGGCCTGTGCATGGATTTAAGCGGCACAGGGCTCAAGATAGCCTGTAGTGATACGTTGCCCATAGGGGCTGAGTGCGAAGTGTCTATAGCCCCACAAGAGCAGGGGCAGCACTCTTTTAAAGCCTTGGCCACGGTGAGCCGGGTAGAGAGTGACCAAGAAGACCAATACCTTCTAGGCTTTAGTATCGAGCAAATACTCTCCTAAAGCCCAGCCTCAACAGGGCTATCAGACAAGGCTCAGGGGGAATTCAGATAAGCCCGGCTAATCCCAATTATCGAAGGACTCAAAATCCTCCTCGCCAAAACCACTGGCCTCTACCCCTGCCGCTGCATCCCTGCGCTGTAGGTACACATCGCGTATAAAAATATACCGGTCTCCGGATAGTAGATCTTCGGCTTTTAACAAGCTGGCACGCTTGTCGACAATTTGCGCCGCTTTTACCTGATTTCTAGTGCGTATATGGTTTAATTCATTGGAGTAATCGCTGGTAGCACCATCAACCACCACGCCAAAGCCATCCCTCAACGTAGAGGGCCCTATCATGGGCAGCACCACGTAGGGCCCAGAATCCAGGCCCCAGGCAGCCAGCGTTAAGCCAAAGTCCTGGTCGTGCTTTTCCAATCCCACCTTGCTGGCGACATCAAAAATACCCAATATTCCTATCGTACTGTTAATTAAAAAACGGCCGGTATCAGCTCCCGCCCGAGCAAACTCGAACTGTAATAAGTCATTGGCAATAGTGGTGATCTCTAGAAAATTTGAAAACACATTACTAATACCCGTTTCCACCGGGTCGGGAGTCACGGCACGGTAACCACGGGCAACCGGCGCCAGCACATAGCGATCGGCAGTATCGTTAAACACAAACACTTTGCGGTTAAGGCTTTCCCAAGGGTCACGGGGGTTCTCTATCTCCAAAGCCTCGGCATTGGCGTGAAAGCTGTAATGTGTAATAAAAGTAATTAAACTGGCGTATAGAAACCCGCGCATAAGCATCCCATCAATTATGCTGTGTTGAAACAGCGAACATTAATGGAAATAGCGCCAATAATCTAGCGGGGATGTAGAGGAATATATTAAGGAGCGGTAGCGATAACAACAGTACCTAACAAGATATCTACCGTATACAGCTGTTTATAGATCTCTAGGCCACTGCTAACAATCTGCTCTGGGTTAGGGTGCTGCATCTCTAAGGCCAGTTGCAGCAACAAATCCCTGCCGTTGCGCTGCTGCGGGTTGTTATTAATTAGCTCTAGTAATCTGGCGGTAACCGCATTGGCTTCCATAAACTGCACCGCATCCTGCAGATTGCGATAAACCACTAAATAACTGGCCTGCTCGCTGGGCTGTTGGGGCTGATAATCCGGCCCTATCAAATGTACAGGGTATTGATAGGCCAAACTCCAAGCCAATGGCGACGCCACCGGACGCTGCGCCAGCCAGTCAGGCTGCTCGCTAATGCCTTGCTCTATAGCAAGCTGAGGCAGGTCATCTTCTGCCACATCCAGTGCCAGCTCCACCCATTCATAATGGGCCAAGGCTTGAATAAAAACGGGGTAAGCCTCCGCCGTTAAAATAACGGGGTTAGCCGCTAAGTAGCGCTGAAACTCTTGGCTGATTTCTAAAAAATAGGGGCTGTGGCAGCGATGTTCAATCATAAAGTCACGCACTAGCGCATGCCAAGCTTGATCGTTAATGACACTACGTAACACTGGAAAGGCGCCGCTGACAAAACCTTCAATATTGTTATAAAACAAGTCGCGATAAATATTTAAGCGCCGCTGCTCTATATTCTCAGGGGCAGAGGCCTGCTCGGGGTTACGTATATAGGCGGTGAATTGATCGGTGGTTTGTTGCAGCGTGGCCATTAGCCAGCCGCCTTGGCAGTGTTGCCCTGTTGAGCTTGGGCCTGCTGAGCCTGTCCCTGAAGAGTCTGGCCCTGAAGAGCTTGTGCCTGTAACTGCCGAATGGTGGCCACTTCGGCCAATAGCTGGTCCATGGGCGGGAAGTTAAAATCGCGCTCCAACAATGTTGGTAGCACCCCCACCTGCTGGTAGGCCGCTTTCAATAAATCCCATACCGGGCCTATGACATCGGCACCATGAGTATCAACACGTAGGTCCTCGGCCTCTTCAAAATGGCCCGCCACATGGATATAACTGGCGCGCTGCAAAGGTAGCTCGCTTAAAAACTGATAGGGATCGTAACCGTGATTAATACTGTTGACGTAGATATTATTCACATCCAACAATAATTCGCAGTCGGCCTCGGCCATAACTGCATTAATAAACGCGCTCTCGCTCATGTGTTGGTCGGGGGCGCAATAATAGGAGGCGTTTTCTAATACTAGCTTTTGCTCTAGCCTGTCCTGCACTTCACCAATCCTAGCGGCCACATGTTTAACCGCCTCTTCCGTAAACGGGATGGGCATTAAATCGTATAAATGGCCACCGTCACCACAGTAGGTGAGATGCTCTGAATACAGGGGGCAGTTATATTGTTTGATAAACTGTTTGATACTATCGATGAGCTCAATATCTAAAGGGGCAGTGCCGCCGATATTGAGTGATAGGCCGTGCAAGTATATAGGGTAGCGTTCGGCGATAGCCTGAAACTGCTTACCCAAGCGACCACCTAAACCTATCCAGTTTTCGGGTGCCACTTCAAAAAAATCTAACTCACCGGCGGGTAAGCTTTGCAAAGAGGACATAATGTCCCTGCGCAAACCTAAACCCGCCAGTGCTACGGCTTTATTAACTAAAGTCATTACTGCTAGTGCTTATTTCTCGCCACACTTGCCTTCTTTAGTTTTTTCGCCACATTTACCTTCTTTGGCTTTCTCACCGCATTTGCCTTCTTTGGCTTTTTCACCACACTTGCCTTCTTTGGCTTTTTCGCCGCATTTACCTTCTTTGGCTTTCTCGCCACACTTGCCTTCGCCGCACTTACCTTCTTTTTTAGCTTTCTCGCCGCATTTACCTTCACCACACTTACCTTCGGCATTTGCGTAGTTAGCAAGCTCATAGCCGCTGGACAATTGATTGGCAGCAAATGGATTCACTTCAGCAGATGCTAAAGGTGAAATCGCCGTTGCTAAAAAAGCCGCACCTAATGCAGCAGCTAAAGGCTTTTTGTTGGTAGTAGATTTTGAAGTAGACATAGTAGCTCCTAGTATTGTATTTCTATTTATCAGTATTAACACCACAGATTAAGCATACGGCTTAGTCCCTGTTATCGCCACCACAGTGTAACTAATTTACACCACAGCTCAAATACCAGCGCTAACTCACATGCTCAAAAATAACACAAGCCATACCGAGTTGTGCAGTTATGACCCAAGCCCCGACTACAAGTTTCACACCAGACTAAAAATAATCAGGTATTTAAAACGGGTTGCCGGTATTCCTTAAGCCATGCCAGCATATGCGGGAAGTGATCCTGCTCGGCATCGGCATGGTTAAGTAATTCGTTATGTTTATAGTTATTTAAGCTGCCGGCGCTTTTATCTAACACCAACATACGGCCATCATGGCTACCTAGCTGCTTCATAAAGCTGCGGGCATCCAATACATCACCGTAGATACGATCCCCTGCCGAGGCTACATACAAGCTGGGAGGCAACTGTTTATAGGCAATGGCCGCACCGTAATCAAAGCCATCTTTGGGATCCAGCCAATCGCTGCTCATACTCCAGGCCAAATAATCTTGGTAATCGGCGCTGGATTCTTTGCAATCACCCAAGCATAAAAAGCGGCTGGGTAAGTAGCCGTTTAAGCGTATACACACGCCCCCCAACCTACGCCACAGGGTATTAAAGACAAAGCGTTTCAAGCGCGAAGCCAACAGGGTTTGACGGCGCGCACCTAGGTGCAGCATCTGTGCAACCGGGGCCAATAACGTATCCATACGCGCATAATAAGCGGTTAACAATACCGTGCCCCAGCCATGGCCTACCCATATCTGTGGGGTATTACCGCGTATGCTGTGGATTTTTTTTAATAAGGCGGGTATATCTTCGGTAATATGCGCATGCACCCCCACCTGACTATTGGCCTGTATGGCAGGCCAGCTATGGCCCTTGCCGCGCAGGTCAGCCACATAGACATCATAGCCCTGCTGGGCCATATAACAGGCTAGGCCCTTGCCGTTTTCATCGTAAAAAGCGGTGCCATCTTCCAATAAGCCGTGCATCATAAAAACGGGGGCACCCAGCTGTTTCTTGTCTTTATAAAAACGAGTCAGGTGCAGCTGCTCGCCGCAGGGTACGGTGACGGTAATCGATTGATAATTAAGTGCGGGAACTGTCATCGTTGAATATACGTCAGTTTATTGTTGTTCATTGATAGATATTGGTAACTATTGATAACCAGATTACTACTTCACCAGTTGCAGTTGGCGCAATTCGGCCAAGTGCTTGCGCAAACGTTTTTCAGATACCGGCTGCTGTGTACCCAAGGTCTGCGCAAACAAGGATACCCTGTACTCCTCTAACAACCAACGATAATTTAACAGCTCCGGATGAGCCGGTTGATTGCCCTGCCACACCTTAATTAACGGCTGGTTAAGTTCGTTTAACACCACCATTAACTGCCTGTCGCGAGGTAGGCCACCGCGCAGTTTATCGATGCGTTGCTCTATCGCCGCCAGGTAACGCGGGTATTGCTGTAAATGCTGCCAGGGAGTATCGGCAATAAAGCCCTTAGCGAATAACAAATTGATCTGTTGATTTATGTCAGCCACCGCCGTCGCCCAGCTAAGCTGGTTGGCTTTTTTAATGGCCTTGCGCAATTTGGTGTAGCCATCGGCTATGGCCAGCAACAGCTTTTCCGCCTCTAGCGCTTCTGCGACTAAGCTGGATTGATGCTGCTGCAAACAAGCATTAAATGCCTGCTCGCTATTAGGTAATTCTGCATCAGCCAAAAACACCCGGGTAAACACCGCCAGCAATAAATCTTCCAGCCACAGCTTGCGTTGCTCGGATAACCCCGCCAACTGCAAGCTAATTTGATTACTGCTTAATAACTCTTTGCGTAAATATTTAAGCTGCTGCGGCAGCTGCAGCATCAGTAAGCGCACTAAGCCTTGCTGGGTATGCTGCTTAGCTTCTTGCGGATAATCCATTAACTCAACCGCAACACTATCGCCTTTATCCACTAACGCGGGGTAACTGGTGATAGTCACCCCCGCCTGTTTGAATTGATACTGCGCGGGCAGCTCGCCAAAGTCCCAGCGTTTAATATCCAGCTGTTGAAATTCTGGCTGGCTTTGCTGCTGCACACTTGCGCTGACCTTGCCTTTGAAATCCTCTAACAGCTGATCCAAGTCGCGGCTTTGTGCTAATAATTTACCGTCGGCATCCACCACTTTAAAATTCATGCGATAGAAATTATCCAGCTCGCCGATGTGCCATTGGTTAACATCTATCTCTACGCCGGCACTGCGGTATAGCCCGTCGGCCAAACCGGCCAGTATGCCTTGCTGCTTATTGGTGATACGCACTAAGGCCTTATCGACATAGTCGGGCACAGGTACAAACTGTTTGCGTATTTGCTTGGGCAGCATTTTTACCAGGGTTATACATTTCTCCCGCAGCATGCCCGGCACCAACCATTCAAAGGGCTCTTTGCTAATGCGATTCAGCAAGGCCAAGGGCACAGTAACGGTAACGCCATCGGCGGCCTGCCCCGGCTCAAACACATAGCTTAGGGCAAAGCGCATATCGCCATAATGAAACACCGTGGGGAACTGCGCCTCAGTCACCTCAGTCGCGCTGTGCTGCATTAACAAGCCCTTGCTAAGAAATAAGCATTGCGGGTCTTGTTGCTGGGCAGTTTTATACCAGTGCTCAAACTGCCTGGAGGTGGTGATGTGCGGCGGCAGGCGCTCATGGTAAAACTGATACAGCTGCTCGTCATCGATTAAAATATCTCGACGGCGTGACTTGGCTTCCAGCTCGGTAATTTCATGTAACAGTTTTTGGTTGTGCAGATAAAACTTGGCTTTGCTTTTATAGCACCCCTCTACCAAAGCTGCGCGTATAAAAATCTCTCTGGCCACTTCACTATCTATGGGGCCGTAGTGCACTTTAATTTTATCTTTAATAATCAAGCCATACAGGCTCAGCGTTTCAAAGGCCATTACCCGGCCGCTGCGCTGCTGCCAATGCGGCTCGCTATAACGATGCTTAAACAGGGCATCGTTAATACCCAATAACCACTCGGGTTGTATGCGCGCGCAACAGCGGGCATAGACTTGGGTGGTTTCGGCTATCTCGGCAGCGGCTATCCACTTAGGGCTTTTCTTAAACAAACCGGAGCCGGGGAATATGTGCAGTTTGCGATTGCGTGCCCCTAAATACACCTTATCCACATCGAGGTTGGCAACATGGCTAAGTAAGCCTGCCAACAGGCTTCTATGCACGGCCTCAAAACTAGCGGGCTCTTGGTTTTGTTTATAACCCAGCTCTTTCGCCACTATTTTGAGTTGATGATGTATGTCGCGCCACTCGCGCATCTTCATAAAGGATAAATAATTGCGCAGGCAGTATTTGCGTAACTGGCCTTGGCTAAGCTCTTGACGCTGTTCTTCGTAATGATTCCATAAATTCACGTAACTTAAAAAATCGGAATCTTCATGCCAAAAACGACGATGCTTTTCATCGGAGGCCTGACGCTTATCGGCAGGACGCTCGCGCGGATCTTGCACGCTTAGCGCGCTGCAAATAATCAACATTTCCTGCACACAGCCCTGCTCATTGGCCGCTATCAACATACGCGACAGGCGCGGGTCTAGTGGAAATTTAGCCAACAGCACGCCGGTTGCTGTGAGTTGTTGTTTGTTAACCGCACCCAGCTCTTCCAATAAGGCAAAGCCGTCGTTAATCATGCGGCTATCGGGTGGATCGACAAAGGGGAAGTTTTGCACCTCACCTATGCGCATGGACAGCATTTGCAAAATAACCGAGGCTAAATTGGTGCGTTTGATTTCGGGGTCGGTAAATTCAGGGCGGCCATTAAAATCTTCTTCGCTATACAGGCGTATGCATATCCCTTCAGCCACACGACCACAGCGACCTTTGCGCTGATTGGCGCTGGCTTGCGAGATAGCCTCTATAGGCAGGCGCTGAATTTTGGTGCGATAACTGTAACGGCTAATACGAGCAAAACCGGGATCTATGACATAGCGTATGCCCGGCACAGTTAATGAGGTTTCTGCTACGTTAGTGGCCAACACCACACGGCGGCCACGGCGTTTGTCGATTTGAAAAATTTTGTTTTGCTCGGCGTTGCTCAACCTCGCATATAGGGGCAGCACTTCTACGTTTTGCCACAGCCGCTGATTGCCCTGGTGCTGGTCGCGTAAATAGCGCGACACTTCACGTATATCCCCTTCACCACTTAAAAACACCAACACATCACCGCCCTGGCGGCCGTCACTGGTAAATAGCTCCTCTAACGCCGCAGCGATGCCTGGCGCCAAGCCACCCTCTTCGCTTAAATCATCTAAGGGTCTGTAGCGAGTTTCTACCGGATAAGTTCTGCCCGATACTTCTATTACCGGGGCATCGCCAAAGTGTTTAGAGAAACTTTCTAAGTCTATAGTGGCCGAGGTGATAATCAGCTTTAAGTCGGGGCGCTTGGGCAGCAGTTGCTTTAAGTAACCCAATAAAAAATCAATATTGAGGCTGCGCTCATGGGCTTCATCAATAATCAGCGTGTCGTACTGTGACAGGTAGCGGTCGCGCTGAATTTCGGCCAGCAAGATGCCGTCAGTCATTAGCTTGATATAACTGCCATCTGAGGTGTTATCGGTAAAGCGCACCTGATAACCCACCCCCTCGCCCAAGGGGGTTTGTAATTCATCGGCGATGCGTTGGGCTACCGTGCGCGCCGCCAAACGCCGCGGCTGGGTATGGCCAATTAAGCCTTTAACCCCACGGCCCAGCTCTAAACAAATTTTGGGTAGCTGGGTGGTTTTACCCGAACCGGTTTCACCGGCGATGATCACCACCTGGTTATCGCGTATAGCCTCGGCAATAGGCTCGCGCTTATCGGCTATGGGTAGATCTTCGGGGAAGATAATCTTGGGCAGTGCCGCCGATTTTTGCTGGTAGGCCAGCAACGAGGTTTCTATGCGCGCCACCAGCTCATCCACTAGTCGCCCTACCGGCTGGTTTTGTTTTGCCCGCTGCTGGGCGCTGCGCAATTTACGGCGCAGGCTATGCTGATCTTTTAATAAGCACTGATCAATGGTTTCGGAGAGTTTGTTAAGCGTGGTATCCACAGATAAATAATTGCCGGCTGATGATCAACCCCAGCGGGGGGTTAAAAGCCGGCCATTATAAAGAATACTGCTAAGAATAAGCACCCCCCCCAAAAACCGGCAGGGTCGGCAGGGTCAACAGCGGCAAGCTTTAAGCTATAAGCAGCAAGAAAAGCAGTATGATTTAATGCTTGTGGCTTAGCGCTCTGTTACACAGTGGCAGCCGAGGCAGGCCCATCGCGCAGCTCGCGCCGTAGGATTTTACCCACCGCCGACTTAGGCAGCTCATCGTAAAATATAATCTCACTGGGTACCTTATAGCCGGTAAGCCTGACCTTACAAAAGGCCCGCAGCTCTTTAGCCGTGACGCTTTTATCTTTCAACACCACAAACAGCTTTATGGTTTCACCCTTGGTCTCATCGGGCACCCCCACTGCCGCACACTCCAACACCCCCGGGTGCTCGCTGGCCACGGCCTCTATCTCATTGGGGTAGACATTAAAGCCTGAGACGATAATCATGTCTTTTTTGCGGTCGACGATGCGGTGATAGCCATCAGGGTCTAACACCCCTATATCGCCGGTATGAAACCAGCCCTGGGCATCAATCGCCTTGGCGGTTTCTTCCGGCTGCTGCCAATAGCCTTGCATTAGTTGCGGGCCGCGCATACAGAGCTCGCCCTGCTCGCCCATAGGGAGCATGTCGCCCTGCTCTGACATCACCACTAAATCGGTATCGGCCAAGGGCAAACCTATAGTGTTGATTTTATTGCCGCCGCCGGGGTTGGCAGATATTACTGGCGAGGTTTCGGTAAGGCCGTAACCCTGATGTATTTCACAGCCAGTCGTTTGCTGCCACAGCTTGGCGGCCGTCTCGGTAAGCGCCATGCCTCCCGACAGCGTGAGTTTAAGCGCCGACAAGTCTAGTTTTTTAAACGCCGTATCGTGGCAGAGGGCAACAAACAAGGTGTTAATGCCGCAGAAAAAGGTCATACCATAATTGCGTATGGCTTTTACCACCGACGATAAATCGCGGGGGTTGGGAATAAGTATGCAGTGGCTGCCTTCCTCTACCATCACCATACACACGGTAAAAGAGTAAATATGGTATAGCGGTAAAGGCACCAATATGGTTTCTTCACCCTTGGTCATGCCATAGCTTTTAAACAAGGCTTGGCACTGTAAAATATTGGCTAAAATATTGCCGTGGCTAAGCATGGCGCCCTTGGCCACGCCGGTGGTGCCGCCGGTATATTGCAGTGCCACCAAGTGATCGCGGGTCACCGCTACCGGTTGGTACTCTGCCTTTTTACCTAAGGCCATGGCCTCACGCAGCGATAGTGCCACGGGGAAGTCTAGCTTGGGCACCATGCGCTTAATGTACTTCACCACACCATTAATCAACTGCCGTTTGGGGCTGGGATGAAAATCCGCTATTTCGGTCAGTATTACCTGCTCTACCGGCGTATCAGTAATAATCTGCTGCGCTGCCTCAGCCACATTTTTTAACACAATAAGCATCTTGGCGCCGGAGTCATTTAGTTGATGCTTAAGCTCCCTGGCGGTATACAAAGGATTGGTATTCACCACTACTAAGTCAGCCAGTAACACGCCATACAGCACTACCGGATACTGAAGAATATTGGGCAGCTGTATCGCCACCCTGTCACCCTGTTGCAAACCACTATGCTGCTGTAAATAAGCGGCAAACTGCTTGGCCTGCTGTGCAAACTCGCAAAAAGTTAAGGTATGCCCCAAGCAACTAAAAGCGGGTTTACTGCCATAGTGTGTAACCACATGCTCCAACACCTCTAATAAATTGTCATAGCGGCTGTAGTCTATGGTGGTAGGCAAATTCAATTGCTGCATCGCTGCTAAGGTGGCAGGGTTCATCATAGATACACATCCTTTAATACAATTCTTAGTAGTAACATTTTAGTAAACCGCTCACAGGGCCATTATTTTTGATAATGGTTGTTGGTCATTATTGTTGGTTGTTAATCTTAGTAATAAAAATCCTAGTCTGGCACTCATTACGACTGCTCATTAAATAAACAGATTTTTAAATCAGCGATTTCACGTGCTCAAATTTATCATGTAGAGGTTTTCGCATCAGCATTTAAATAGTCTACAATACGCGCCACAACCATGTTTCCCTTTTTATGTATGCAATATAAGGACTATCCGTGAGCCAATTAAGCAACTTCACCTACGACGAGATAAGCATTGGTCAAACGGCTGAATATAGCAAAACTCTCACCGAGCAAGATATAGTGATGTTTGCCGCCAGCTCAGGGGATACTAACCCCGTGCATTTGGACGAAGCTTTCGCCGCCAGCACGCCCTTTCAAGGCCGTATTGCTCACGGTATGTGGACCGGTGGTTTAATCTCAGCAGCTATAGCCTTACATTTGCCAGGCCCCGGCAGCATATACTTGGGCCAAACCCTGTCTTTTCGCAAACCGGTTATGCTGGGTGACAGTATCACCGTCACCTTAACCGTGACAGACAAACAAGATAAGCGTCGCACCGTCGTGCTACAGTGCATCGCCCGCAATCAGCACAACAAAATTGTGGCGCAAGGCGAGGCGACAGTGATGGCGCCAGAGGCTAAGCTAAACATCCCTAAGCCTGTGTTACCCAGCATTACCATAGGCTAAGAGCGAGTGTGGGCAGCTTTATACTGATAACAAAATAGCCTGCCCGCTAGCTGCCAACACTTGGCTGCTTTTGAAAAAGCGTAGTAAATCTGTCATAGTTCCGGACTTAAACCTGTGTTTTTTTGACACAATTAATAGAATCTAGCTGTCAATTGCAGCTTTATACAGCAAAAAACCAAGTGAGATCATCATTCATGTTTGCCAAGTGCTTTACCACCTCTATCGTTATTCTCAGCCTTTTGCTCAGCATTAACGGCCATGCCAAATCATTAGCCGCCACCAAGGCCGAGCTTGATGATTATCAAGCCCAGCTTATCAGCACTCAGGCAGAATTAACGGCCTATAGCGAACAGCTCAAGACCACAGAGCAAGAACTCGAACAGGCCGCCAACGCGCCCTCACCTGAAAAAGACATCTACGACGCAGCCAAAGCCGAAGTACTAAAAGTAAAAGCCGAGGCCGCTAAAGACCCTAGCAAAGACGGCGAGCTCAATAACGCCCAGTTCAAGTTAACGCTGGCCGAGCGCAAGTATAAAAAATCCAACCAGCAGCTAGAGCAGCTAGATGAACAAAAACAAGCCCTAGAGCAGAAGATAGCTACCGGTACCGCACGTATCGCCAGCTTGCAAAACATGATCAGCAAGCACGAGCAACTGATAGACAAACTCGCGACACAACAAGCCGCCAACGAATCCTCTCGCCTAGAAAAACAGCGTCAGGAACTGACCCGTTTAAAAGCAGAAAACGAGCGCCTAAGAGCGCTACAACAAGCCGAACAGCAAGCCGCCACCAAGGCTGCTGCCCTAGCCCAGCAACAGGTTCAACAGGCCGTAGCCGTAGCGCAAGCCGCTGTTCCAGCAGCCGTTGCGTCAGTAGTGCCCGCAACTACCGATCGCAGCCAGCGTGAGCCCGTCACCTTTTTAAGCAACCCCGCTGACATCGCCGCCGAGCAAGCGCGCCAAAAAGCCGCAGCGACCAGTGCTGACGGCAGCCAAGTCGGCGACTTGAAAACACTAACCATACGCATACCCGATCAGCTCACTCGCTCGTTAAAACTGCGTGCCCTAGGCGGCAACCAATATCAGGGCGACAGCAAGGTAACCTTCGGCGAAGCCCGATTCTCGCTGGACGACTATAGATGGGAAGCGGAAATACCCAAAGAGCACAAGTATAAGCGCATGGAGTTTTTGCTAGACCTATCCGATAGCGAAAACCCCTACATGGTGTTTTACGTCAAAGCCGATCAATAAGTCTCCACTCCCCCCCACTAGCACTGAGTCTCTAGCAGCTCCTTATCTATAGGCTAGAGGCTAGAGACTCCAGCCTAGAGACTGTGATATGCCCTCGCCCTTCCAACTCGATGTAGCCGAAATTAGCTGGCAGGACGAGCAGCTACCCACCTCCAGCCACTACGACGATATTTATTTTTCCAAGCAAGAAGGTTTAGCAGAAACCCACTATGTGTTTTTGCAGCACAACCAACTGGCACAGCGCTGGCAACAACTAGATCCAGACCAACCCGGTATCTTTACCATCGCCGAAACCGGTTTTGGCACCGGCCTCAACTTTCTAGCGACCTGCCAGCTATGGCAGCAACTGGCCCCTAGCAGCTGGCGCCTACACTTTATTAGCGTGGAAAAACACCCGCTCACTAAACCCGATCTACAACGTGCGCTAAGCGCTTGGCCAGACTTAGCCGCCCATAGCCAGCTGCTATTAGACCAGTACCCGCCACTACTTCCCGGCCAGCACCTATTACAAATTGAAACAGCAATCAGCCTGCACTTATTGCTGGGGGAAGCCTGCAGCAGCTTTGAACAATGCTTGGCGACAGCCCATCCTGATTTCGTCCACAACCACGGTGCTAAAGTTGATGCCTGGTTTTTAGACGGCTTTGCCCCCGCTAAAAACCCCTCCATGTGGAGCCAGCCGCTATTTCAAACCTTAGCAAAACTCAGCCGGCCCGGTACCACGCTAGCCACCTTTACCGCTGCCGGCATCGTTAGGCGCGGTTTACAAGAGGCGGGCTTTACCGTTACTAAAACCAAAGGCTTTGGCCATAAACGAGAAATGCTCACCGCCGTGTTTAACGACTCCAACGAGCAAGTGACGCAAGACCACAGCCACTACCAAGCCAACAAAAAAACCAGCCCTTGGGCGCTGCCACCAGCGATACCGCGCCCGCAACATGTTGCCATTATTGGCGGTGGCGTGGCGGGCTGCAGCAGCGCCTATGCACTGGCTAAGCGCGGCATACAAGTCACGTTACTAGAAAGGCATGGGGAGCTGGCGCAAGAGGCCTCGGGCAATGCCCAAGCCATGCTGTATACCAAGCTCTCCACCGAGATGGGTACGCTCAGCCAGTTTGGCCTCAGCAGTTATCACTACGCCCTGCGCTACTACCGCCAGCTGCAACAGCAAGGCCTGCTCAGCGAGCAAGACCTAGACTTGTGTGGCCTGCTGCAGTTATGTTGCAGCGACAAACAACAGCAATGGCTGGCACAACTAGCACCCCATTTTAACGGCCACAGTGACTGGGTAGAGCAGGTCAATGCGCAGCAGGCCTCTGAGCTTAGCCACGTCGATTGCGCCTACCCCGGTTACTTTCTAAAAGGCTCGGGCTGGATTTCACCCACCCGCCTGTGTCAGCAACTGAGCCAGCACCCCAATATCACCGTGCTAACCCAGCAGCAGGCCATCAGCTTACAACAGCAGGATCACGGCTGGCAGATACTGGGGCAACAGCAGCAAAGCCTGGTCAGCGCCGATGCGGTTATTATCGCCAACAGCGTAGACGCGCAACAATTTGAGCAATGCCAGCAACTACCGTTAAAGGCCATACGTGGGCAAATCACCGAGCTGGGCCTGCAGCATTTTAAACAGCTGCCCCGCACCGTGATTTGCCATGAGGGTTATATCACGCCCGCTATCGCTAACGGGCTACATTTTGGCGCCACCTTTGCGATGGCCGATACTGATAAAAGCCTGCGCACAGCCGATCACCAAAGCAACGTCAACAGCTTATACCATGCCTTACCCAAGCTGTTTGCCGGCGACCCGCAGCAGCTTAACCCGCAAGACTTTAACGGCCGCGCCAACCTGCGCTGCACCAGCCCCGACTATTTACCCTTAGTGGGTCCAGTGGCGATTACCACCGATTTTATCCGCGATTATTTACCATTAAGTAAAGATGCCAACCGCAGTATTAAACAAGCCGGTAGCTACTACCCTGGCCTCTACCTCAATATTGGCCACGGCTCTAAGGGCTTAACCTCCAGCCCCTTATGTGCTGAGCTATTAGCAGCACAGTTATGCAATGAACCCTTACCGCTGCCACGCAACTTGGTAGAGGCACTCAATCCTGGCCGCTTTATTATTCGCGACATAATTCGCGGCAAGATAAATCCAGCCTGCTAAACTGCACACTAATAAGCCGATGACAATCACAGGAGTCCAACATGCTACTATCAGGTTTTAATTTTCGCGGCGGCACCCCCAGCGATTTTGATAGCATACACAACTACTACGAACCCTTGGTGCTGGAAGAATTACAACGCGTGTTAGTGGATAAAGATATCGATAGTGAATACATCGCCGATGTCTCCTGTGTTGCCCTTAATAACTTGCCGCCACGCTATATACGCCACGATGTCGATATGATGTTTTACCTTTCCTCTGAAGAACGCACCGAGATTAATAAAAAAATAAGCTTGGCGGTTAAAGAGGCTATAGCTTATGTTGATACTAGAAGTCGTGCAGAGTGAAGGGCAAGCGGCAAGCTTTAAGATGCTCGCTTTGCTGCGCTGAAGTACAAACACAGCGTTTAAATACTAGCCATTAAACAATACTTACTTATCATGCCGTTTTTAGTCTTCTTGCTTAGTTTATTATTAGCCAACAACAGCTTTGCTGATGATAGTTTCGCTGAACAGGCGGTTAGCCAGTACGGCTACACTGTCGTTGCCCAATATCCTCACGACCCGCAGCTTTTTACTCAAGGCTTAGCCTTTGACCAAGGTAAACTCTATGAAAGCGCGGGGCGTTATGGCCACTCGCGTTTGACGGTACGTGAGCTGGCGTATTACACCGTATTGCAACAACAAGTCGTACAGCCGCAGTTATTCGCTGAAGGTATTACCCTGCTTAACAACAACGTCTACCAGCTTACGTGGAAAGCCGGGCTGGCCTTGGTTTATGCGGCAAGGGATTTAAGCCCCGTCGCACAACATCGCTATCAAGGTCAGGGTTGGGGCTTGTGCACCGACGGCCAGCAACTCATTATGAGTGATGGCAGTGATCAACTGCACTTTATCAACCCCGACAATTTTAGCCGCAGCCATAGCATTAACGTCACCGAGCGCGGCCAGTCAGTGACTAACCTCAATGAACTGGAATGGGTGCAAGGAAAAATCTACGCCAATATCTGGATGAGTTCACGCATTGTTATCATCAACCCCAATAACGGCCACGTGGAAGGCAGCGTGGATTTAAGTGATCTACTGCCCGCCTCGCTGCGCAAACCCAACACCGACGTACTCAATGGCATAGCCTACGACTCGCAACAGCAAAGGCTGTTTGTTACCGGTAAAAACTGGCCCCGGCTCTACCATATAAGCTTAACCGCAGCTAAGCCCTAGTAGATAAAGAGCAACCAAAGAGTCGCTAAAGCTTAGCGCCATTCCTTACGCCTACCGTAGATCCGCAAACAGCTAGCCATGTGCTATACCCGCGCCGCTATTTGACGCTACAATGGCCGCTTGCTTACCCATACACCACCATAAAGCGACCCACACATGCCCACAACGCCACAGCAACACCCCGCCTTCGAATTGATACGCAGCCAGGCTATAGGCTCGCTTAATATCACCGTAGAAGAATATCACCACAAAAAAACCGGCGCCGTGCACTATCACATGGCAGCCGATAACGACGAAAATGTGTTTTTGGTGGCGCTGCGCACCGTGCCCCACGACTCTACCGGTGTTGCCCACATACTAGAGCACACCGCCCTGTGCGGCAGCGAAAAATTTCCCGTGCGCGATCCGTTTTTTATGATGATACGGCGCTCACTCAATACCTTTATGAATGCCTTTACCAGTTCCGACTGGACCGCCTACCCCTTTGCCAGCCAAAACCGCAAAGACTTTAACAACCTGCTAGAAGTCTATTTAGACGCGGTGTTTTTCTCGCGCTTAGATGAGCTGGACTTTGCCCAAGAAGGCCACCGCATAGAATTTGCCGAAGCCGACAACAGCGAAAGCGACCTAGTTTACAAAGGCGTGGTATTTAACGAAATGAAAGGAGCGATGAGTTCAGTGCCCAGCACCCTCTGGCAAACCCTGTGTAAATACCTCTACCCTACCAACACCTACCACTACAACAGCGGTGGCGAGCCGGCCGATATACCCGACCTCAGCTACCAAGAGCTAAAAGATTTTTACCGCAGCCACTACCACCCCAGCAACGCCATCTTTATGACCTTTGGTGATATCCCCGCTGCCGAGCACCACGCCCGTTTTGAAGAGCAGGCGCTCAAGCGCTTTGAGGCCTTGGATATACACATACATGTGCCGCCAGAAAAACGCTACCTAGCACCGCTGCGAGTACAAGAGAGTTACGCTTTTAACGAAGAAGGCAGTAGTGATAACAAAACCCATGTAGTGATGGGCTGGTTATTTGGCGAAAGCGCCGATCTGCAAGGCATGCTGCGCGCACAGCTGCTAGCCAGTGTGTTGCTAGACAACAGCGCCTCGCCACTACAACAAGCACTGGAAACCACCGACTTGGGCAGCGCCCCCTCACCGCTATGCGGCCTAGAAGATTCCATGCGCGAACTCACCTTTGTGTGCGGCCTAGAAGGCACCGAAGCACGCCACGCCGAAGCGGTAGAGCAACTGATACTAGACACCCTACAAGAAGTCGCTGACAACGGCGTGCCACAGAGCCAAGTTGAAGCCGTATTACATCAATTAGAATTACACCAGCGTGAAGTGGGCGGCGACAGCTATCCCTTTGGCCTGCAGCTAATACTCACCGCCATGGGCAGCGCCACCCACCGCGGCGACCCTATCGCCCTGCTCAACTTAGATCCGGTACTAGAACAGCTGCATGAAGACATTAAAGACCCTAATTTCATCAAGCAATTAGCCCAAGACTTACTGCTCAACAACCCGCATCGCGTCACCTTAGTCATGACCCCCGACCAAGATCTGGCCCAGCGTCGCGATGTGGCTGAAGCTACCCGCCTAGCCGCCATCAAAGCCCAATTGCAAGAGCAGGACAAACAAAAAATCATCGACCAAGCCAAAATATTGGCCGACCGACAGCAGCAAAAAGATGATGAATCCATCTTACCGAAAGTGGGTTTAGACGACGTACCCGAAGATATAAACATAGTCGATGGCGTAGAAAGCCTGATCGGTGAACTGCCTTTAACCAGCTATGCCCAAGGCACCAACGGCTTGGTGTATCAGCAAATTATCATAGAGCTGCCGCCACTCAGCGATGAGCTATTGGCCATCATGCCCTACTACACCAGCAATCTCACCGAGCTGGGCATAGGAGATCAAGACTACCTCAGCACCCAATCACACCAAGCTACCGTCTGCGGTAGCATCAATGCCTATAGCACCTTGCGCGGCAGCCCCGACGATGAACAGGCTATTAAAAGCTACTTTGTACTCTCATCGAAAGCACTGGCCCGTAACCAACTGGCGCAAGCACAACTCATGCAAGACACGCTACTCGATGTGCGCTTTGATGAGCTGCCCCGCCTGCGTGAGCTAATGAGCCAGCAACGCGCCCGCCGCGATCAATCAGTCAGCAACAACGGCCACAGCCTAGCCATGACAGCCGCCAGCAGTGGTATGAGCCCACAGGCGGCGCTAAGCCATAAGCTCAGCGGTTTGCAGGGCATACAAACGCTAAAAGGCTTGGATCAAGCCAACCAGGACGAAGCCACCCTGGCAGCCTATGGCCAGCAATTACAGGCCTTGCACCAATTAATTCTGGCCGGCAAAAAGCAATTACTGCTGATTGCCGAAGCCGACAAGCTAACCGAGTGCCAACAAACCCTAACGCAACTCTGGGGCCAGCACACCAACCCCGGCCTAGCGACACTGCAACTGCCTGCCATTAGAGAGCAGCGCAAGCAGATTTGGGTAGCCAACACCCAAGTTAACTTCTGCGCTAAGGCCTACCCTACGGTAACATCTAACCATCCGGATGGTGCGGCACTCACCGTATTAGGCGGCTTTTTACGCAACGGCTATTTACACCGGGTAATACGCGAGCAAGGCGGTGCCTATGGCGGTGGCGCCAGCCAAGATAACAACATCGCTGCCTTTAAGTTTTATTCCTACCGCGACCCACGCATAGTCGAAACCCTCAACGACTTTGATGCCGCCATAGACTGGCTGCTTAACACCGAGCACGACGAGGAACATTTAGAGCAGGCCATACTGGGCGTAATTAGCAGCTTAGATAAACCCAGCTCGCCAGCCGGCGAAGCTAAAACCGCCTTCCACAATACGCTGTTCGATCGCACCCCGGCCCAGCGCCGCGCGTTTAGATCCAACGTTTTAAAAGTGACTTTAGAGGATTTAAAACGGGTAACCGCTAACTACTTAAAACCTGAGCTTGCCAGTTTGGCCATAGTCACACACCAGGGCACTAGCGATCAGCTGAAAGAGTTTGCCCAGCAACAACAAGTCGAGATTATTACGCTTTAAAACATATTATTAGACATAACTTGCTTATTTATAAGAAGGAAACACTGTGGCAGAACGACAACCCAGCAGCCTCAAGCGCTTAACCAACGCCGCTAATTACTCACGTCAAGGCTTTATCCAGGCCTACCACGGCGAAGCCGCTTTTAGGGAAGAGGTCTATGTAGCGTTAGTACTCATCCCCTTAGCCTGCCTGTTAGATGTCAGCAGCGTGGAGCGCATCTTGCTGATAGGCAGTGTGCTGCTACTATTAATAGTGGAACTGCTTAACTCAGCGGTAGAGGCTGCCATAGACCGCATAGGATCAGAGCATCACGAACTTAGCGGCAAAGCCAAAGATATGGGCTCAGCGGCGGTACTTCTTGCCGTCACTATCGTTGCGCTTACCTGGGGCATTACTTTGTTTTAAAGCTATGGAATAACAAGCCATAGTTAAAAAGGGGTACACCGCAAGATGCTTAGCCGGTATAAAAACCTATTTCGCCATACGGCGATAACACTATGCCTTTACGCTTGCACCCTGCTATTTAGCACCTCGGCTATCAGCCAAGAACCGCAAATAGCCGTCTACAAGCTCAATGGCCTCATCAACCAGCAACAAACCGGCAGCTACAATAAACTACTCAAGCGTATACAGGCATTAAACGTAAGCTTTCATCTGCAATACAGCCCCATAATCAGAGCCAAACATAATTTTAAGCTACGGCTCGCTGACTGTATTGCCCCCTCCGATGAAGACGGTACGATTTTTAATTTCCCCACCATACAAAGCGAACCTTTTAACTACGCTAAAGGCTATGTATTCACCCGCCATGACGATGACACTATTAGCGATTTACAGGCATTAAAAGGTAAAAAAGTCGGTGTACGCACCGGCATGAGGTTTAGCGCCGAATTTGAACAACTGCGTAACAGTGGCTACTTTGAAGTCGAGCAGGTCAGAGATATAGCCTTAAATTATCGTAAACTCATAGCCAAGCGCATCGATGCATTTGCCGCCTATACCCCCGACATATGGGTAATGCTAAACAACAAAGAATTGTCGCAACTACATTACGATGCTAGCCACACTATGCAAAAACACTCTGAACGTGTGGTATGCCATGCCAGCCCTAGTAACCAAGTGTTTATAGATAAATTTAATCTAGCCCTACAACAACTCAAACAACAGGGCGAATTAAAAAAGCTCTTGGGTATAGCCTATACTTTTGACAACTAACTTAGCTATACAGATACCTGTGGCAACATTACATAACAGCGCTATAGCCAATAGACGGCAACAGCAAAACGCATGCGCTGTAAAAACAATAGCGGGGTTCTTGGCTTACCCTCTTAACCCAAGCCTCCAACGCCCCCTTCCCCCCTACAACATTTGCCTCACTATTACCCAAGTGGAAACACTGTATTTCTTTACAAAAGAATTACAAATAATCACAGACAATTGCATATAAAAGTCTTATTGTATGATCGTTCAAGTAAAATAAAGGTATACAATTAACAACTGGCAACACTCTGCCACTAGCCGGTAAAGCAAAGCTATACAGGCGACAAGCAACAAAACCTGATTCGGCGATTAAAAACTTAACGTTTTAATCCGTTATTTCGATACTTACCTAGCACCGGAATAAAGTCTAATAACAAACAGCTATTACTATTTGTTATTAACCCAAACATGCCTAAACTTGCCAGAATAAAGGCAGGACCAAAGCAGATGAACAATAAAGCCCAGCAGATAAGCAAAATAGGGCCAATAAGATCAGCAGGAGTGAAGTATGACCACGGTATTTGCAACAGACCAAGACGACTCAACAAGCGTCGCCAACGATATGATAGAGCAGCAAAAAAGTAAGCAAGGCACCAGCCTACCGACTTACTTTTATAAGTCCGATGTGATCTACAAGCGTGAATTAAAAAAACTGTTTTTTAATAGTTGGATATACACAGGCCATATCAGCCAAATCCCTAATACCGGTGATTACTTTTTATGTAATATGGGCAATGACTCCGCCATTATTTGCCGCCACCAAGATAACAGCGTACACGCTTTTTTAAATGTCTGCCGCCATCGCGGCGCCAGAGTGGCCGAAGAGCAATGCGGTAATAAAAAATCCTTTGTTTGCCCTTACCACGGTTGGACTTATGACACCGACGGCACATTAAAACGCGCTAGAGACATGGACATGCTCAGCGATTTTTCCTGCGAGCACTATCCTTTAAAACCCATAAGCCTACATATTTTTCACGGCATGATTTTTATTAACTTTAATGCCGACGCGCCCGACTTAGCTAAACACACCGCACAACTAGAATCTACCTTAGGCCCCTACCGCTTAGAGCACGCCAAAGTGGCTGACAGTGAAACCTATACTGTGGCGGCTAACTGGAAGTTTGTGATAGAAAACTATTTAGAGTGCTATCACTGCGCCACCTCCCATAGGCAGTATGCAAAAATTCACACCCTGCGCGAGAAGTGGGAAAACGTTAAACAGCGGGTGGCCGACGTACACAAAAACTCCCCAGCAATTACCGGCTTAGGCACGGAATTTTGTGAAACCATTAGCAAGGAATACACCGATTCGGAAGAGTTTGGCTGCGATATCTGGCACGACCGCTACGGCCTTTACGAAGGTTACTTAACCGGCAGCCAAGATGGCCAGCCGCTAGCGCCACTGATGGGCGACATAGGTGGCTTCGATGGCGGCGCTGGCGATTTTCAAATAGGCCCCTTCACGTTTATGCTCAATTACTGCGACCATGCCGTACTGTATCGCTTTATCCCCCGCGGCCAGCATAAAACTGATATGGATGTAGTGTGGTTTGTGAATGGCGATGCCGTAGAAGGCAAGGACTACGACAAGGAAAAGCTCACCGCCCTGTGGCATGACACGACTATGGAAGATGCCTATATCATCAGCCGTAATGCCGAAGGCGCGCTCTCGGATTATTATGAACCCGGGCCTTTGCACCCAGAGTTTGAAGAGTTAGATATGAAGTTCTTGCAATGGTATCTCAACAGCATGTCGGCCTAAACGGCTAGGCTAATCAGCCAGACATAAAAAACGGGAGCCTAGGCTTCCGTTTTTTATGTCTGGCTGATGACTTTTTGTTTAACGCTTCTCCTTACTTAAAGGTTCACTTTTTATTTAAAGGCTCTATTTTTATTTAAAGGTTCTCTTTGTTTCGCGAAATCTATTTAATCTGCTTTCTATTGATAAGAATACGATCCGACAGTAAAAAGGAAAAACCTGCAAACTCATAGACTATCTTTCCCGACTCAGGGCTGCGGTAATCATCATTTCCTTTTAAAATACCTTCGTAAGCATCACGCACCTTTGTTAAAACCTGCGCTGGCGCTTTAGGCACGTTATGCGCCGGGAACAATTGTGTGAACGGCTGCGCTATAGCAGCCATCTGGCCTATGCTTTGCCTATAGGCCAGATAATCAGTTTCCGGCTCGTACAGCCATATTTGCCCAGGGTAATAGCTATCACCGGTCCACATAAAACCGGCCGCTCTATCTATCATCACCACGCTATCGGGAGTATGGCCAGGCATTTGTATCAGCTCTAGCACGCGGCCGCCTATATCTAACTTGTGGTGATTGGCCACGGTATCGCTAATGGTAAAAGCCTTAATATGATGATTCTCTATAGGTTTAGCTAAGGGCTTGCACAGCGCCTCAGCCGACACTTCACCCTGTAAGTATTCGTTAGTAGGCGTGCCTAGTGATTTTTGCCGCGTAAAGTCATTGGCTATCGCCATTACACGAGTAAACTGATAATTGCCGCCCACATGATCTTCATGGCCGTGAGAGTTAATAACGATAATATCTTTAGTGGTGAGTTTATCCACCACCGCTTTAATATCAGCTATGCCATTGCCGGTATCAAATAAAATCGCCTGCTTATCACCCACTATTAAGTAAGAGATAACCTCCTGCCATTGGTAGGGCTCGGCAATCGCAAAAATATTCTTTTCAACTTCATACACATCGAACCAGCCATCACTAGCACTATGCTTCACATAATCGGCGAACTGCGCCTTGGGTATATCCGCGCAGTGCTCGGATGTTTGTGCGAGGGCTATGCCGTGGCAGGCGATTAACAGTAATACCGCGACGGTTTTTGTTACCTCCCTATGCCTTACAGCGATGCTTCTTATACTTATCATTTATCACCTCATTATTTAAGCGGCCTGCATAGCACTATAAAAGCCTGCTAAGCCTTAAGCAACACAGAGTATAGGGGTATAAATGCAAATAGCCTCTACCCTTAAGGGCTAGAGGCTATAAACAAGCACGTAGTAAATCAGGGGGGGCGTTATTTTGCCGTAGAGAGCGCTAATGCGTCTTTGTTTACAGGTTCTTGCTCGGCATTGTTTTTTATGGGAATGTTTTCCATGGTGTTGTTTTCCACAGTGCCATTTTTCACAGTGCTTTCTTGTACAACATTCTTTTTTAAAGGCGTTAATTTAAAACCGGTAAAACCATAAATCAAAGAGATGATGGGATTAATAATATTAAAAAAACAGTAAGGTAAATAAGCAAAGGTTGCCACCCCTAAGGTGCTGGCCATAAAGGCGCCACAGGTATTCCAGGGAATTAACGGCGAGGTAATAGTGGCGGAATCTTCTAATACCCGCGAGAGGTTTTCGGGGGCCAAACCGCGACGTTCGAATTCCAAGCGATACATACGGCCCGGTAACACTATCGCGATATATTGATCGGCGGTAATAATATTCGCGCCTATACACGAGGCTATAGTCACAGCAATTAAACTGCCAGTAGATTTTACCGAGGTCAAAACACCTTGCACTAGGCGAGCTAATAAACCGGCGGTTTCGGATAATAAGTGCAATTGGTAAGAGAGAGGCCAGCT
>TARA_R110000868_G_scaffold13894_6_pt1 | contig 55753 bp, 50 predicted proteins | sample TARA_R110000868 | Tara Oceans TARA_R110000868 (sample SAMEA4397489) | marine metagenome | biome: Polar Biome; feature: [SRF] surface water layer (ENVO:00010504); material: water (ENVO:00002006), including particulate matter (ENVO:01000060) such as... | depth 5 m | reverse complement strand
GCACCCGCGGGTCGTCGAGACAGGCCACGGCCAGCCGTTCGGCGAAGGTCTCGACCAGGCCGACATGGCCCGCCGCCGCGATGGCCCGGGCCGCCGCCGCCACGGTCTCGTAGTTGATGGTGTCGGCCAGGTGCTCGACCACGACGGGCCCCATCTCCAGGGTCACATCGATGACCAGGGTCTGCAGCCGGCCCTGTTCATGGTCATAGACACCGATGCCGACGTCGAGGCGCAGGCCGCGCACGAACACGCTCAGCCCCTCGCGCTGGAAGGCGTCGCCGAGCGGAAACGGCGTGACCGTGGGGGACGAGCTCATACGGCGCTACTCCAGGATGTCGGGGGTGCGCCACGCCAGGTGCTGCCCCCCGTCCACGGCGATCATCTGGCCGGTCACCATGTCGGCGTCCAGCAGCCAGCACACGGCGGCGGCCACCGCCTCGGGGCTGCCCGGCTTCTGCAACAGGGTGGCGGCGGCCTCGGCCGCGAACTCGGCGGCGCTCTGGTGCACCGACGGCAGGGTCGGGCCCGGCCCGACGCCATTGACCCGGATGGCCGGGGCCAGGGCCTGGGCCAGGGTCTGCGTCGCCCACCACAGGGCGTTGCGCGACAGGCTGTAGGAGAAGAAGCGCGGATCCGGCTTCAGCACCCGCTGGTCCAGCAGGTTGACGACGGCCGATCCGTCGGGGGCCTGGGCGGCGAAGACCTCGGCCAGCACGATCGGGGCGCGCAGATTGGTGTCGAGGTGACGGTCCCAGGTGGCGCGGTCCAGCGCGCCGACCCGGTCGTCCTCGAACACCGAGGCATTATTGACCAGGGCCGTCAGCGGGCCGAGCGCCGCGACGGCTTCCGGCACCAGGGCCCGGGTCGCGGCCTCGTCGGTCAGGTCGGCGGCCAGGACCACCGCGCGCCGGCCGCGCGCGCGCACGGCGGCGGCGACGTCATCCGCCTCGGGACCCGAATCGCGATGGTGGATGGCCACGTCATAGCCGGCCGCGGCCAGCGCGAGGCAGATCGCCCGGCCGATCCGTTTCGATCCGCCGGTGACCAGCGCCGCGCCGCGACTGGCGCGGGCGTCAGTCAATCCGGCCGAACTCGATGAAATTGATGAGGGCGAGGACGGCGATGAAGCCGAAGATGATGCCGAGAGCCAGCATGGAAAACACTCCTGTTCGTGCGCCGCAATAAAGCCCCCGGCCCGCCTGTTCAAGCGCAACCGGCGCGGCCTATCCTCGCGGCGCATGAGCAATTGGCGCACCCGCATCGAACCTGTCACCCGTCCGCTGTTCTTCGCCTGGTCGCGAATGACGCGCGGCAAGACGCTGGGCGTGCGAGGCATCGCCGTCGACGCCGGGGGCCGGGTCCTGCTGGTGCGGCACACCTATCTGCACGGCTGGTGGTTGCCCGGCGGCGGCGTCGACCGCGGCGAAACCGTCGAACAGGCCGTGATCCGCGAGATGCGCGAGGAGACCGGCGTGCTCGTGGAAGGCCGCCCCCGCCTGGTCAGCGCCCATTCCAATGAGCGTTTCTTTCCCGGCGACCACGTGCTGGTCTACCGTATCGACACCTTCAGCCTGACCGATCGCCCCCCCGACGGCGAGATCGCCGAGATCGGCTGGTTCGCCCCCGACGCCCTGCCCGCTGACACCCACCACGCCAGCCGGGCCCGGCTGACGGAGGTGTTGGGCGGCAAATCCAGTGATCCGGACTGGTAACCCCCGCTGTTCGGGGCTAGCGAAAAGCCATGAACCCCTCACTCTTCGCCATGCTCGCCGTTGTCTTCGGCGGAGCCGCCACGGCCCTGCAGGCCCCGACCAACGCCAAGATGATGACCGCGGTCGGCTCGCCGGTGAACGCGGCCTTCGTCTCCTTCGCGGTGGGCACGGCCGCGCTGGGCATTCTGGCCGTGGTGCTGCAGACGCGGCCGGACATGGCCGCCTCGCGGGCCCTGCCCTGGTATGCCTGGGTCGGCGGGCTGTACGGGGCCATCTTCGTCGTCGCCGCAGCCTGGGGCGTGCCCAAGCTGGGCGTGGCCACCACCATCACCTTGATGGTGGCCGGCCAGCTGCTGCTCAGCCTGGTGCTGGATCATTTCGGGGTCATGGACGTGCCGAAACAGCCGATGAACCTCGGTCGCGTCGCCGGCGTCGCCCTGGTTCTGATCGGCGTCCTTCTGGTGCGGCGTTCCTGAGCCTATATCGGACGGGATGACCGAGCCGACGATCACCGATGTGACTGACGAGGCCCCCGCGCTGACCGCCGCCGACCTGATCCGCGACGAGGCGCGCCGGGCCCCGGACAAGCCGGGCGTCTACCGCATGTATGGCGAGGACGGCACCTGCCTGTATGTCGGCAAGGCGGCCAGCCTGAAGAAGCGGATCCTGCAGTACGCCCAGGGCCGGTTCCACACCCAGCGCATCGGGCTGATGGTGTCGCTGACCCGGGCGATGGAGCTGGTGGTCACGGCGTCAGAGACCGAGGCCCTGCTGCTGGAATCCAACTTCATCAAGAAGCTGAAGCCGCGCTTCAACGTGCTGCTGCGCGACGACAAGTCGTTCGCCGAACTGATGATCCGCAAGGACCACCGTGCCCCCCAGGTGAAGAAGCATCGCGGGGCCCACACCACGCCCGGTGACTATTTCGGCCCCTTCGCCTCGACCTGGGCCGTCAACCGTACCCTGACCACCCTGCAGCGGGCCTTCCTGCTGCGCACCTGTTCCGACAGCGTCTACGAGAGCCGCACCCGCCCCTGCATGCTGCACCAGATCAAGCGCTGTTCGGCCCCGTGCACCGGCCTGATCTCGCTGGAGGACTATGGCGCGCTGGTGGAAGAGGCCTCGGCCTTTCTGCAGGGGCGTTCGCGGGCCGTCATCACCCGCCTGTCGGACGAGATGACCGCCGCGGCCGAGGTGCAGGACTATGAGCAGGCGGCCCGGGTCCGCGACCGTATCCGGGCGCTGTCGACCATCGCCATGGAGAATTCGGTCAGCGCCGACGGCATCGCCGAGGCCGACGTCTTCGCCCTGTTCACCGAAGGCGGCCAGGCCTGCGTCCAGGTCTTCTTTTACCGCGCCGGCCAGAACTGGGGCGGGCGGGCCTATTTCCCGCGCGTCGACCGCAGCGACACCGATCCGGAGATCCTCGCGGCCTTCCTGGGCCAGTTCTACGAGGACCGACCGGTGCCGCGCCTGATCCTGTCCAATGTCCGGCCGCACGAGCTGGAACTGCTGGAAGAGGCTTTCAGCCTCAAGTCGGATCACAAGGTCGACATCGCCCGGCCGCAACGCGGCGACAAGCTGGGTCTGGTCGATCACGCCCTGACCAATGCCCGTGAGGCCCTGGGCCGGCGCATGGCCGAAAGCTCGGCCCAGGGCAAAATTCTGGACGAGGTCTGCGAAGTGCTGGGACTTGAGGCCCGGCCGGAACGGATCGAGGTCTATGACAATGCCCACATCCAGGGCACCAACGCCGTCGGCGGCATGATCGTGGCCGGACCGGACGGCTTCCAGACCTCGCAGTACCGCAAATTCAACATCCGCGGCGAGGACCTGACCCCCGGGGACGATTACGGCATGATGCGCGAGGTCATGCGCCGGCGCTTCGGTCGTCTGGTCAAGGACGAGGCGGCGGGCGAGGCGGTGGTCCGCCCCGACCTGCTGCTGATCGACGGCGGGGCGGGCCAGCTGGCCGAGGTGCTGGCGGTGCTGGCCGATCTGGGGGTCGAGGACATCGCGGTGGTCGGAATCGCCAAGGGGCCGGATCGCGACGCCGGGATGGAACGGTTCTTTATGCCGGGCAAGCCCCCCTTCATGCTGCCGCTGAAATCACCGGCCCTGTACTATGTGCAGCGGCTGCGCGACGAGGCGCATCGTTTCGCCAACGGGGCGCACCGCACCCGCCGCTCGATGGACATCAAGAAGAACCCGCTCGACGAGATCGAGGGGGTCGGTCCCGGGCGAAAGAAGGCCCTGCTGCATGCGTTCGGTTCCGCCAAGGGCGTGTCCCGGGCGGCGGTCGTCGACCTGGTGAAAATCCCCGGCATCAACCAGGCCCTGGCCGAACGTATTCATGCCTACTTCCGCAAACCCTGAAGCTGCAATAGAAGCCGATTCATGACCGTAGCATCCGACGAACTGACCGCCGGCTATCGCCGGTTCCGCGATACGACCTGGCCCGAGCAGCGGGCCCGCTTCATCGCCCTGGCCGAGGAAGGCCAGGAACCGCATACGCTGATCGTCGCCTGTTCCGACAGCCGCGCCGATCCGGCCGCCATCTTCGACGCGACCCCCGGCGAGCTGTTCGTGGTGCGCAACGTGGCCAATCTGGTGCCGCCCTATGAGCCCGACGGCCAGTTGCACGGTGTCTCGGCCGCCCTGGAGTTCGGGGTCAAGGTCCTGAAGGTCAAGCGGATCGTGGTCATGGGCCACGCCCACTGCGGTGGCGTCAACGCCATGCGGAACGGCGCGCCCGGCAACTGTCAGGACTTTGTGGCCCCCTGGGTCGCCCAGGGCGCCGAGACGGTGCGCCTCGCGACCGAGTCGATCGGCCCGGACGCGGCGGAACGGGTCGCCGAGGAGGCGGTGGTCCGGTTGTCGCTGGACAATCTGCGCACCTTCCCGTGGATCGCCGAGCGCGAGGCGGCCGGGGACCTGGAATTGACCGGCCTGCATTTCGGTATCGCCGACGGCGTTCTGACGGCCCTGACCGACCAGCCGCGGTTCGAACCCCTGGGTTGAGTCGACCCTCGCCAGCCTGCGCGAACCGTGGCAAACCGGATGAACGCCGACCGGAAACGCTGATGACCCGCACCCACGCCAACCCGATCCCCAACATTCTGACGGGCATCCGCCTGTTCGCCGGGGTGATCATGTTCCTGATCCTGGCGGGGGCCACCGGCATTCCGGTGCTTTCGGGCTATCTGAGCCCCGATGACCAGTTCGCCCTCTATCGGGCCGCGTTCTGGATCTTCGTGATCGCCGCCTCGACCGACTGGGTCGACGGCTATCTGGCCCGGCGCTGGAATTCGACAACCCGCTGGGGCGCGATCCTCGACCCGATCGCCGACAAGATCCTGGTCACCGGCGCGATCCTCGGCCTGCTGACCTCAGGGTCCCTGACCTTCATCGCCATTCCCTGCGGCCTGATCCTGTTCCGCGAATTCGCCGTCTCGGCCCTGCGCGAGACCATGGCGGGCAAGGTCCACCTGCCGGTGACCCTGCTGGCCAAGTGGAAGACCACCCTGCAGATGGTCGCCCTCGGGGCCCAGCAGTTGATCCTGCTGTGGGATGGTTTCGGCTTCCCGCTGGAATGGCAGCCGCATTTCCAGACCTTCGCCTATGTGCTGATCTGGGCCGCCGCCATCGTCACCCTGTGGACCGGGTGGCAGTATTTCGACACGGCCAAGCGGCAGATGGCCGAGCTCTAGGGCCCAGGGCCCAGGGCTTAGGGCCTGGGCAGACTCAGAAACCTGAGACCTAAGACCTAAGACCTAAGACCTACACCCTACCTGCTCAGTCGGCCCCCAGCTCCGCCACCAGCCGCTGCATGCCGTAGACGTCGCGCAGGGCCGTGGTCACCGCGCCGGTGGTCACGATCACGCTGCGATTGACGTTGCGGTCATAGCCGTAGGCGTTGCGCTGGCTCAGCACGGTCGAGTCGAAATTGGCCCCGACGATCTCGCCCGCCTCATTGACCACCGGACTGCCCGACGAGCCACCGATGGTGTCCGAGGACACGGCCATGTTCAGCACGGTGTCGCCGTCGATCCGGTCCTTCGCCGCCAGCAGTCTCGGGGCCACGTCGAACGGGGCCGCCCCGGTGGCCCGGTCCCACAGGCCGTTGAAGGTGGTGAAGGCGCCGAAGCGCTGGCCGGGAACGTCCGTGCCCTCGATCCGGCCGTAGGTCAGACGCAGGGTGCCGGTGGCGTCGGGATAGACGGCGTCTCCATAGGCGGCGAAACGGGCGGCGGCCAGTTGCTCCGAAGCCCGCGCGGTCGGAGCCTCGACCCGGGACTCCCAGTCGGCACGCACGGCGCGGGCCTGGTCGTCGACCTTCAACGCATACTGGATCAGCGGATCGTTGGAGGCGCGCACGGCGGCCAGACCGCCCTGCCACAGGGCCCGGCGCACCGCGGGATCGGCCAGGGTCGTGCCCTCGACCAGCCGCGCCGACAGCCCTTCGGGCGACTCCTGCCCCAGCAGGACGCGGACGCGGGGGTCGTCGACGGTCAGCCATTCGCGCGTCTTGGACAGCCACCATTCCAGACGCAGCTGGTCCAGCGACGGATAGACCGGACGCACGGCCATCAGGCGGGACTCGACGCTCGACAGACGGGAGTCGGCAAACTCGGGCAGCCGCTGGTCGGACGGTTTGGCCCGCTCGACTGCCGCGCGGACCAGGGTCTCGGCATAGCCGTACAGACTCGAGCCGCCGCCGGAGCGCGCCTCGAGCAGGCTGTAGGCCGGATAGAGTTCGCGCTGGATCGGCTGGACCGCGGCCAGATCGGCCCAGGGATCGCCAGTGATGTCACCGCCCGCGGCCCGGGCCCGGAAGTCGGCCTCGGCCTCGGCCCGGCGGGCCATGAAGGCCGGATCGATCAGCGCCCGCATCCGGCCGAGGCCACGCTTGTAGGTGTTCTCGACGCTCGAGATCGGGTCCATGGCGATGAAGGCGTTCTCCTCGCTCTCCTCCGAGAAGCGGATCATCCGGCCGCGCAGCTCCGACGCCAGCAGCTGGTCCATCGGCAGGACCACGTCGCGGATGGTCATCAGCTGGTTCTGGGTCAGCAGGCGCTGGGTCGATCCCGGGCTGCCCGAGACGAACACCGGCGTGCCCTCGACCGGCGGCGCGGCGTTCCAGGTGAAATGGGTCGGGGTCGCCGCCGGCTGACCGTTCTCGTACAGGCGGACGAAGGCGGCATCGAGCGAGAAACGCGGGAAGCTGAAATTGTCGAGGTCACCGCCGAAGGTCGCGGCCCGGTCCTCGGGCGCGAAGGCCAGGCGAACGTCCGTGTACTTCTTGTAGGTGTAGAGCTTGAACTGGCCGCCCCGATACAGGCTGACCACCTGGCAGCGCTTGCCGGTGTCGCCGGCGCAGGCCTCCTGTTCGATACGCCCGCTCTCGGCGTCGCGGGCCTGGGTGAAGGCCTGACCGGACAGCCCCTCGCCCGCCCTGTGCATCCGCTCTGTCACATCGGCGATGTCGGTCAGGATCTCGGCCGTGCCCCCCGGGCATTTCAGCTCGTCCTCGCGCCGGGCGGGGGTGAAGCCGGTCTCGGCATAGTTGATGGCCTGGGTCGACAGATTGGCGACGCAGCTGGAGACGCAGTGGTTGTTGGTCATCACCAGACCCTCGGCCGAGACGATGCCGGCCGAACAGCCGCCGAACTTGGCCGACGACAGCCGCACCCGGTCCAGCCAGGCCTGGTCGATGGCGGTGCCCAGCGTCGCATTGGCCCGGGCGATGGGGAAGTTGTCGAAGGTCCACATGCCTTCCTCGGCCTGCGCGGGCGCGGCGGCGACGAGGGTCAGGGCGAGGACGGCCATGGAAGGGGCGAGGTAGCGCATGGATTTGTCTCCTCCCCATCACCCGTGACGGGCAGGGGGACCACGAAACGGTGGAAGGGTCGACGCCGGGCGAGGCCCCCTCCGGTTGATGCCTGTTATCCGATTTAGCGGATGAAAACGGGGTGGGGAACAACCCCTCCACCGCTTCGCGGTCCCCCTCCCCGTTGGCTCCGCCAACAGGGAGGAGACAGTCTACTGCACGCCCAGCTCGTCCAGCAGATGCGGCTGGCGATAGATGTTGCGCAGCGCCTCGGTGATCGCCGCCGTCGACACGGAAACGGTGCGGTTCAGCTCACCGTCATAGCCATAGGATCCGCCGAGCGAGTGGATGTTGCCGTCAAAGGCGGTGCCGATGACTTCGCCGGCGGCATTGATCACCGGCGAGCCGGAGTTGCCGCCGATGATGTCGTTGGTCGAGACGAAGTCATAGACGGTGTCCATGTTCACATCGGCCTTGCGGTCGAGGAAGGCCTGGGCCGCGTTGAACGGCACCGCGCCCGTGGCCCGCTCGTACAGGCCGCCCATATAGGTGAAGGCCGGCACGGTCACACCGCGATAGGTCCAGCCCTTCACCTGGCCGTAGCTGAGACGCAGGCTGAAGGTGGCGTCCGGATACAGGTTGTCGCCATAGGCCGCGAACCGGGCCTGGGCGACGCGCTCGGCCGCCCGGGCGGTCGGGGCGTTGACGGCGGCGGCCCACTGGTCGCCGACCGCCTGGGCCGCGTCATCATTGGCAACGACGAAGGCCAGCAGCGGATCGGCCTCGGCCATCTGGGCCGGGGTCAGGTCGAGGGCCCAGCGACGATAGGCCGGATCGGCCAGTCGCGTGCCGGACACCAGCCGTTCGGCCAGGGCCTCGGGGCTTTCACGGCCCAGCAGGGCCTTCACCTGGGCATTATCGACCGTCAGATATTCCCGGGTCTTGGACAGCCAGAAGGTCAGGTAGATCTGTTCCAGATCGGTCGAGATCGGCGTCTCGGTCGCCAGGCGATTGCCGAGCGACGCCAGGGCGGCGGCACTCATGCGGCGCTGGTCGGCCGGCTTGGCCTGGTCCCTGGCCGCCCGCACCATGGCGCGGGCATAGTTGTAGAGGGTCGAGCCGCCGCCGGCGCGGGCCTCGAGCTGATAGTAGGGGACGAACAGATCGCGGGCGACGGCCTGGACCTGCTCAAGCTCGGCCCACGGGTTGCCGATCCGCTGTTGCAGCGCCGGATCGCCGGCCACGATCTCGCGCAGCTCGGCCTCTTCAGCCCGCTTCCGGCCCATGAACACCGGATCGGTCAGGGCTCCCTGCTGGCCGAAATAGACCTTGAAGCTGTTCTCGAGACCGAAGATCGGATCGAACGAGACCCGGCCGGCCTCCTCGCTGGTCCCCGCATATTGCAGCAGGCGACCGCGCAGTTCCGAGCCCTGGATCAGCTGCAGCGGCAGCTGCTGGTCGCGCAGGCGCTCCAGCTGCGACTGGGTCAGCAGGCGTGAGGTCGAGCCCGGATTGCCGGCCACGAAGGTGACGTCACCCTCGGCCGGCGGGTTCGGGTTCCAGGCCAGATGGTTGGGGGTTTCGACCGGCTTGCCGTCCTCGTAGGCCCGCAGGAATCCGGCATCGAGCGCATAGCGGGGGAAGTTGAAATTGTCGGGATCGCCGCCGAAGAAGGCCGCCTGGTTCTCGGGCGCGAACACCAGCCGCACGTCGTCATATTTGCGGAACTTGTACAGGGCGTAGCGCCCGCCGCGGTAGAAGCTGATCACCTGGCAGGTCAATTTGGGGTCGTCGGCGCAGTTTTCCTGCTGGATCGCACGGGTCTCGGCGGCGCGCGCGGCGTTGAAGGCCGCGCCCTCGAGGCCCTCGCCCGAACCCAGCACCCGGTCGGTCACATCGATGATGTCGGTCAGCACCTCGGCCGTCTGGCCCGGGCAGGTTGTCTCCTCCTCACGGGTCCCCGGCATCCAGCCGTTCTTGACGTAGTCGTTTTCGGCGCTCGACAGCTCCTGCACGCAGCCGACCACACAGTGCCAGTTGGTCAGGATCAGGCCTTCGCCCGAGACGAACGAGGCCGAACAGCCCTGGAGGCGAACCGCAGCGCCCCGCACCCGGTCCAGCCAGGCCTGGTCGATATGGGTGCCGTACTTGTCGTTGACGACCTGGATCGGGAAATTGTCGAAGGTCCACATCCCCTCGTCGGCCCGGGCGGGCGTGGGCAGGGTGGCAACCATGGCCGACGCGACGCCGAAGGCGGCGAACGCGGCGGTCAGGCGAAATGAGGGCAGTGACATCAGAACCGGACTCCCGTTGGATGCGCGTCGGATCGCGACACGGTCGCCGCCTGATTACGCCGGAAGAACACAGGCCGTCTACGGCCAGTTATTTCGCGCCGTGAACGCCGGTGACCTTTGCCTTACCCCGATTTAACTTGGCCCGTCGCCCGTCGCCCTTCACATAGCGTGACTACTTCGGGGGTTCATCCAGTTCGATGTCGCTTGCACTTTCAACGCTCTTGTACGAATGGCGCCGCTATATGGCCGCCGTCATGGCCCTGGCCCTGTCCGGCCTGCTGGTCCTGGCCATGACCGGTGTCTTCATCGGCATCGGCAAGGGATTCACGGCCACGATCGAACGCTCCAGCGCCGACATCATCATCATGCAGCCCGGGGCCAAGAGCCTGATCGGCGGCCCCTCGGGCGTGCCGCGGCGCTTCATCCCACTGGCCTACAACCATCCCGACGTGGTCGAGGTGCAGCCCCTGGACGGGGCCGGCGGATCGTTCCAGTCGATCAAGAACGTCGACCCGACCATGAGCCAGGCCGAACGCGCCCGGCGCGGCGCGCCCAAGCAGCAGTTCGTCCAGGCCAGCATCATCGACACCACGCCGGATGCCGTGACCATTCCGACCGACTATTCCCAGGAACTGATCGACGCCCTGCGCCAGCCCTATACGGTGGCGATCGACGAGACCGCGCTGAAACCGCTGGGCGTCAAGCTGGGCGACAAGGCCCTCTACAACGGCCAGACCGTCACCGTCATCGCCGTGCTCCGCGGCTATCCCAACATGATGTCGTCGACCATCGTGATGTCGCGCGACACCCTGCGGATGCTGGGCCAGGCCGATACCGGCCCCCGGGTCGGCCCGCTGATGGTCAAGTTGCGCGACCCGGGCCGGGCCGTGGCCGTCGCGGCCCAGCTCAACACCATGGGCAACGGCCAGTGGAAGGCCTGGACCCGACAGGAACTGGCCGACGCCAATGCCGGGGCGATGTTCGAGGAAGGCATTCTCGTCATCATCATCGGCGGTTGTGTCGTGCTGGGCACCATCATCGGCGTGGCCATCACCTGGCAGACCCTGCAGGGGGCGATCATGGCCAACATCAAGGAGTTCGCCTCGCTGCGCGCCCTGGGCGTCAGCATGGGATCCCTGCGCCGGATCGTCGTCGAGCTGAGCTTCTGGGTCGGCATTCTCGGCGTCGCCGCGGCGATCGGCCTGACCTGGCTGGTCGCCCTGTTCGCCGCCTCCAATGCGGTCATCATCGCCCTGCCGATGAGTCTGTTGCTGGTCGTCGGCGGCGGCCTGATCCTGATCGCCATGGGCTCCGGCCTGCTGTCGATGGGCGTTCTCAAAAACAGCCAGCCGGCGGATCTTCTGCGATGAGCCCGACCAAATCCCACGGCAAGCACGGCGACTTCGCCATCGAGGCCAAGGGCCTGATCAAACGCTTCAAGACCGGCCGCAGCTATGTGGAGGTCCTGAAGGGGCTCGATTTCGACGCCCGTCACGGCGACCTGACCATGGTCATGGGCCCCTCCGGTTCCGGCAAGTCGACGCTGGTCGCGGCCCTGTCCGGCCTGTTGCGCCCGGAGGAAGGCAAGGTCGCCACGCTCGGGGTCAACGACCTGTGGAAGCTGAACAGCGGCAAGATCGACAAATTCCGCCTCGATAATTGCGGCTTCATCTTCCAGGGCTTCAACCTCTTCCCCGCCCTGACGGCCCTGCAGCAGGTCGAGGTGGTCCTGAAATACCAGGGCCTGTCGCCCGGTGCGGCCCGGCGGCGGGCGAAGGACGCCCTGGAGGAGGTCGGTCTGGGACCGCGCCTGCACCAGCGCCCCTCGTCCCTGTCCGGCGGCGAGAAGCAACGTGTCGCGATCGCCCGCGCCCTGGCCAAGGATCCGCAGATCCTGTTCGCCGACGAACCGACGTCCGCCCTCGACGGCGAGAACGGCCAGGTGGTCATTAAACTGCTGCGCCGGGCCGCGACCGAACACGGCGCCGCGGTGATCTGCGTGACCCACGACCCGCGCCTCGAGGCCTGGGCCGACCGGGTCATTCACATCGAGGACGGCAAGATCCTCGATGACCAGCGCCGCACCCCCAATCCCGATGCCGCCCTGGCGTCGCACTGAATCCCGCCCTTCAAGGACACTTCGTCATGCCTGCCTTTCTGAAGAACAAATGGCTCTGGATCGGCCTGGTGCTGATCATCGTCGCCGTCGTCGGCTTCAATGTCTTCCAGAAATCCTCGGCCGCCAAAAAGGCCGAGATCGAACAGGCATCGACCGCAAAGGTCGTCAGCCCCTATGCGGCCATCGCCAACGGCAAGGTCGACGTCGAGGGCGGCATCATCCAGGTCGCCGCGCGCCGCGGCGGCATCGTTCGTGAGGTCCTGGTCCAGGAGGGCGATCGCGTCGCCGCCGGCCAGGTGCTGGCCCGACAGGAGGATGACGAGGCCCGGCTGGCGGTGCAGAGCGCCCAGGCCCAGCTGGCCCAGGCCCAGAGCCAGCTGGCCAACATCCAGGTCGACATCTCCACCGCCCAGCGCGAGTACAACCGTCTGGAGCGACTGGTGGCCACCAATTTCGTCGCCGCCCAGCGGATGGACCAGGCCCGCGACGCCATCGCCTCGGCCCGGGCCCGTCTCGGTTCCCAGCAGGCCGCGATCCAGACTGCCCGGGCCCAGGCGGCCCAGGCGGCCTATAATCTGGAGCTGACGATCATCCGCGCACCGATGAGCGGCCGGATCGTGCGCCGTTACGCCAATCCGGGGGCCGGGGCCTCGACGCTGAACGTGTCGAACATGTTCGATCTCGAGCCCGATGCGCCGCGCATCGCCCGCGCCGAGATCGTCGAGAGCGACATCCCCAACATCACCGTCGGCCAGGCCGTCGAGATCACCCCCGAGGGTGACCCGACCAAGATCTATGTCGGTGAGGTGATGCGCCGGGCCGCCGTGTTCGGGGCGCGCAAGCTGACCTCGGACGATCCGTCGCAGCGCAGCGACGAGCGGGTGATCGAGGTCGTCGTCAGCGCCGGGGACGCGCCTCTGCTGATCGGCCAGCGGGTCCTGGTCAAATTCATGAAACCCGGCGAGACCGCCGGCGCGGCGCGGGCCCCGAGCATCGGCGTGCCCGCCGACCGGGCCATGCGGGCACCGGCGCGCTAGAGCCGGCGACGCCGCCCACACGGGTCAGGGACCGGTCGGACATCGTCCGGCCGGTCCTTTTTCTGACGTGCAGGGTCAGCGCCCGGTGAAGGCCCCCGGCCGCTTGTCCAGCACGGCATTGACGCCTTCAAGATGGTCGTCGGTCAGGTGAGCCAGGGCCTGCATTGCGGCGGTCATCTCGAGGATCTGGTCGAAGGTCGCGTCACGGCCCTGGCGCAGCAGGGCCTTGGTCATGCGCAGGGCCTGGGGGGGCTGGGCCGCGACCTCGTCCGCGGTCGCCAGCGCCTCGTCCATCAGCCGGTCAGCCGGGACGACCCGGTTGACCAGCCCCCACTCGCGCGCCGTGGCGGCGTCCAGAACCTTGCTGGTGAACAGCATTTCGGCCGCCCGGGCATAGCCGATGTTGCGCGGCATCAGCCAGGCACCGCCGTCACCGGGCAGGATCCCCAGCTTGAGGAAGGGCACGCCGAAACTGGCGGCGTCCGAGGCGATGCGGATGTCGGCCAGACCGGCGATGTCGCAGCCGAGGCCCATGGCCGGGCCGTTCACCGCCGCAATCAGCGGCACCTCCAGTCCGTAGAGCGCGCGCACGATCCGGTGCACGACCCGGCGATAGCGCTCGCGGATGTCCGTGCCCGAACCGGCGAACATATCGCGCCGGTCGCGCATCGCCTTCAGGTCGCCGCCGGCGGAAAACGCCCGTCCGGCCCCGGTCAGGACCACACACCGCACCGACAGGTCCGCGTTGACGGCCTCGCAGGCCGCCGCGAACGCCTCGCCGTCACCGAGATCCGGAAGGGCATTGAGTCTGTCCGCCCGGTCGAGGGTCCAGACCATCACCGGTCCGCGTCGTTCCTGTCTGATCAGATCGCCCATGTCCGCTCCTTGCGCTGGCGCGCAGGGCTAGCGGTCCGGGCCCCAATTGCAAAGCCCCGGCCTTGCGGTCCGGGGCTCTGTCAATCGAAGGGGCGTCGCAGCTAGCTGCGCGCGCCCTTGAGTTTGATCGGCACGAAGTTTGACGGGTGGCTGACCACGCGGTCGCCGGCACCGTTGCTCGTCTTCGTGTTCACCAGCATCCCGCCCCACAGGGCAAAGGACATCAAGGCGTGCTGGAGGTTACGTTGCTTATCGTTCATCCTGGCGTCTCCTTTCGCAGAAAGATGAAAAGAGACGCGTCGTGCTGATCGGGAATCTCACCGTCATAGTCGTTTCGCGTCACCACAACCGTAGCAGGGCTCCTGGAATTTTCAAGTTTTATGTTCCGCATTCAGAGCAATATTCGCAAGGTCGTCATCTAACGTGACCCATCCGCCGCCGGCCATCGCCACCCCCTGCACCAAGGTCTGTATCGTCGACGGGGCCTCGAACCTCTGCCTCGGCTGCTTCCGGACCCTGGGCGAGATCGGCGGATGGAGCAGCCTGAGCGACGAGCAGCGCGCCGCCGTCATGGCCGAACTGCCCCAACGCCGCGCCCGGATCGACCCCACCCTGCTGTCCCCGTCCTGAACCCACGGCCCCGGGCGGTCTTAACCAATGGTCAGCCACATCGGTTCACCCCATACCAACCCGTCGGCCCCATGGTGACATCGACCGCAGAAGCGGTTGTGTCGCGTGAGTCTGCATGGTCCGCTTCGATCTCTCCTCTGTCGCCGTGGTCGCCCTGGCCGTCGCCTCGTCCCTGAGCGCGGCCTTCTGGCTGAACCATCTCGATCACAACGGCGAGGCCCGGGCCGCCTCGGCCTATGTCGCCCTGCCCCCGTCGGCCTCGGGCGACACGGCCCAGATCGTGCGGGCGGCGGACGGTCACTACTGGGCCCAGGCCAATATCGACGGCCATGCCATCCGCGTCCTGGTCGATACCGGGGCCAGCGTCGTGGCCCTGACCCGCGAGGATGCCCTGCGCCTGGGTCTGCGCCTCAAACCGGCGGACTTCACCACCACGGTCACCACGGCCTCGGGTCCGGCGCGCGCCGCCGCGGTCGATCTGGACAGCGTCTCGGTCGCCGGGGCGCGGGTGGAACGCGTCGCCGCCCTCGTGGTCGAGTCCGGCCTGCCCAACTCCCTGCTGGGCATGAGCTATCTGGGTCGTCTGTCCGGGTTTCAGGCCACGCCGGCGACCCTGACCCTGCAGCCCTAAAGAGCCTTGAGCACCACCGAGGCCGCGGTCACCAGCAGGTAGACGGCAAAGGCCCTGCGCAGCACGCGCTTGTCGAGACTGTGCGCCAGCCGCGCCCCCCAGGGTGCCACCAGGGTGGTCAGCAGTCCCATCACCAGCGCCGCCGGGATGTTGACGTAGCCCAGCGAATACGGTGGTCGTCCGGGTGCGTCCCAGCCGAAGGCGACAAAGCCCACGCTGGCCGCCGCCCCGATGGCCAGGCCGAAGCCCGAGGCCGTGGCCACGGCCTGATGGATGGGCCGCCCGCACAGGGCCATGGTCATGCCGCCGAAGCTGCCGCCGCCGATCCCCATCATCGCCGACAGCAGGCCGATCACGGTCGCGACGATCCGCCGTCCCCAGCCGGTCGGCAGGTCCGGTCGCAGCACGAACCGTTCCGGCAGCAGGCCCATCTGGATCGCGACCACCAGCACACAGACGCCATAGACGATGGCCAGCCCCTCCATCGAGGTGATCCCGGCCACGGCGGCCCCGACCAGACCGCCGGCCGCCACCCACGGCGTCCAGCGGCGCAGCACGCCCTCGTCCACCGCCCCGTGGCTGCGGTGGGCCCGCAGCGACCGCCACGAGGTGGCGACGATGGTCAGCAGGGAGGTGCCGATGGCGGTGTGCAGATTGGCCTCGCCGCCCAGACCCAGCACCGAGAAGGCATAGAACAGGGCCGGCACGATCACGGTGCCGCCACCGACGCCGAACAGGCCGGCGATCAGGCCGCCGACCAGGCCGGCCCCGGTCAGGGCCGCCAGCAGCATCAGCAGGTCGTTCAGGGACAGGGCCGTCACGCGGCCGCGTCGGCGCGGTCACGCCGCGCCTCGGCCTCGCGCACGGCCGCGACCGCGCGGTCGACGACCTCAAGCCCGGCCCCGGGCACGATCGACTCGACCGTCAGAATGCGCCGGAAGGCCCGCGCGCCCGGCCGACCGTGCATCAGACCCAGCATGTGGCGGGCCATGGCCTGCAGATGCACCCCCTCGTCGAGCCGCGCCGCCAGATAGGGGCGATAGCGGTCGATGGCGGCGAAGGCATCGACGTCCTCGACCGCCGCGCCGAACAGCCGGCGGTCGACCTGCCCCAGGATGGCGGGCTCATGATAGGCGGCGCGGCCCAGCATGACCCCGTCCAGCGCCACGCCGTCACTGTCATCCAGATGGGCCTCGGCCGCGTCCAGCGATGGAATGCCGCCGTTGATGCAGACCGTCAGTTCCGGCCGGTCGCGCTTCAGTCGCCGCACCAGCGCATAATCCAGCGGCGGCACGTCGCGGTTCTCCTTGGGCGACAGTCCCTTCAGCCAGGCCATGCGCGCATGGACGATGAAGGTGGTGATACCGACCGCAGCGCAGGCGTCGACCGTCTCGAACAGGCTGATGGCCGGGTCCTGGTCATCGACGCCGATGCGGCATTTGACGGTGGCGGGCACGTCGACCGCCGCGCGGATCGCGGCCATGCATTCGGCCACCAGCGTCGGCTCGCGCATCAGACAGGCCCCGAACCGGCCCGACTGGACGCGGTCCGACGGGCAGCCGACGTTCAGATTGATCTCGTCATAGCCCCAGGCCGCACCGATCCGGGCCGCCTCGCCCAGCTGCACCGGATCCGACCCGCCCAGCTGCAGGGCCACCGGATGCTCGACCGCGTCGAAGCCCAGCAGCCGCTCGACGTCGCCGTGCAGGATCGCCGGGGCCGTGACCATCTCGGTGTAGAGCAGCGCCCGGGTCGTCAGGGCGCGGTGAAACGCCCGGCAGTGCCGGTCGGTCCAGTCCATCATCGGCGCGACGGACAGGCGGTGGGCGGGAAATGGCGACATGGTCTCGGATGTTCAGGGTCAGGGCAGGACGGCGTGATCCCCCTCATAGCGAACTATGCGGGGAATTTCGCCGTCCGGTGATGACGCCCTAGAACAGCAGCTTGCGGAAGCTCAGCTTGATCGTCCGGCCGGTCGGATCGAGATAGTCGGGCTGATAGCCGACCGGGGTAACGCCGAGCGAGTCCCGCACCTCGAGGCGGCTGTCGAAGACATTGTCGATGTCGAGGCTGATGCGCGAACCGCGCAGCCAGAAGAAGCGGCTGATCAGTTCGGGCCGGGCCGTCAGATCGGCGAAGAATTTCAATCCGACCGTCGCCTGGTCCGAATAGTGGAGGTCGCCCGATGACAGGGTACCGTTGACGTCGGTAGCCGCCTTCCAGCTGGCATTGACGCGCGCGCCGAGGCCGTTCAGCGAATAGCCCGCCTGCAGCTCGACCTCGTGCCGGGGCTGACCGCCGCGGCTGCCCACGGCCGCGCCGTCCAGCAGATCCAGCACCGGCAGGCCGTCACGGATCAGGATCTCGTCCTGGAAGCGCCAGGTATGATAGACGGCCATCTGCAGCCGGCCCTCGCGCGCACCGCCACCGCGACCGCCGAAGCCGCCGCCGCCCGGTCCCCCGCCGCCAGGGCCACCGCCGCCGGGGCCGCGGAACCCGCCGCCCTCGCCCGGACCGCGCCGGCCGGTAGCGCCCGCAGCCGGCGCGCCCTCCGGACCTGCCGCGCCGGCCGCCGGGGCCGGCTGGTCACCGGTCGCTGCCTGGGGTTGGCGACCTTCCTCGCGATTCCGCGCCGCAATCCGGCGATCCCGCTCGGCGATGAACCGGGCCCGCAGTTCGGGTGATATCTGCGGCGGCGGACTGGTGTCGCGGATCGCCCGCGAATAGTTGAAGCCCCAGCGGATCTCCTGACGGTCGGCCCGGGCGAAATTCACGGCCCGGGCATCGATGGACGTCAGCTGGCCGCTGAGGTCTCGGGTGAACCGATCTGGAAAGGCCGCTTCGATGTCCGGGGTCAGGGACGGAAAATCCGACACCTGGTCGCGGGTATTGCTGCGCACATAGTCCGCCGACAGTCTCAGGTCAGTCTCGTCGAACGGCTTCCAGTTCGCGCCCACCTTCAGCACCCGCCGGTTGTCGGCGGTCAGGGCGCTGTTGCCGCCGGTGACCCGGGTCACATCCACGGTCTGGCCGGTGGCGTAGTCATAGGTGGCGACGCCCGGCGTGAAGATCGTCGGATCATTCAGCTGCTGCACCGTCGGGGCCCCGTCCTCGTCGGTATAGCTGACGATGAAGCGGACCGGCTCAACCGGCGACCAGGTCAGGCCGTAGCCGATCGTGGCCAGGCCGCCGAAGTCGGACAGGTCCTCATACTGCAGGTTCAGGTTGGCCGACAGGTCGCCCAGCGCCGCCAGCACCGCGTTGCGGCGGCTGGCGATCGGCAGGTTGAGACTGGTCTGCAGGCTGCCGGTCTGGCGCGAGATATCACTCTCCTGGACCACGCCTGACCGCTCGCTGCGCGCGTCCAGCGACACGCTCTCGAACCCGCCCTTGACGGTCGCGCTCATCGCGCCGGCGGACAGTTCGTACAGGGTGCCGTTGAAGACCGCCTCGCCCCCGACGGTGCGCGACGTCGACCGTGAACGATCATCCGGCAGCCGCACCAGGTCGGCCGCAGCCAGCGGCGCATAGGGGTTGAAGCCGGGATCACCGGCCGCGATGCGGGTCTGCAGGGCCGTCACGTCGAGCCCGCGCTGGGTAACGGTTTCGCTGCGGGTCTGGTCCAGATTGCCGGTGACGGTCCAGCGCCAGTCGCCCAGCTCGCCGTTGGCCGCGCCCCCCAGATGACCCGACAGGCTGTCGGAGTCGCGGGCCTTCGCCCCGAGGGTGTCGATGTAGCGATAAAGGCTGACGTCGTTGTTGAACGGCGACCAGGGGCTGGCCGACTGCAGGGCGAAATTCGCCGTCGGCAGGCCCAGGTAGCTGCGGCTGTCGCTCGCCTCGACCGTGGCGTTGACGGTGGCCATCACGTCGCCGAAGGCGCGGGTCACCGCCCCGTTGATCGAACCGGAATCCGATCGGGCCAGCAGGGTCCGGAAGGCCTGGTCATCGTTGGTGTTCGGCGTGCCGGCCGTGGCCGCGAAGTCGGCCAGGGTCGGACTGCGGGTGGTCGCCGATCCGGGCACCCCGGCCACGGTCACCACCGCCCCCGCCAGCGCCGACAGGGCGGGATCGATCTCGCCCCCCGCCGGTACCCCGCCGACATTGCCGACCCGGTCATAGGGGCTGTCCCCCAACGGCCGGTCGATGTCGCGGTCACTCTCGAAGACCGGCGTGGCGTGCTGGTACTGGACGTCCAGGGTCCAGCGCTCGTCGCCGCGGATCCGCAGGGCGTTGCTGGCGATCTGGCTCGTGGTCCGGTCACCGGCGGTGGCAGCCGACACGCCCGCCTCGGTGGTCAGGGCGCGAAACCGCTCACGCAGGACAAAATTCACCACCCGCTGGTCGGCCCGGTAGCCATAGGTGAGCGCGACCTCCTCCGGCAGGATCTCGACGCGTTCAATCGCCTCGGTGGGAATGCTGCGGATTTCCCGGAAGCCCGAAATCCGTTTGCCGTTCAGCAGGACGACCGGACGACCGCTTCCGCGCCCGCGGGCGCTGCCGGTCTGCGGGGTCAGGGCCGCCAGCAGGTCGGTGATATTGTTGGCCCCGTAGGCCCGGATGTCACGCGCATCCAGCACGAGCTCCGGCTCGATGTCGCCGAGGACGCTCCCGCGCGGCCGTCCACCACTGATGACGACCTCCCCCAGATCGAAGGTCTCGGGATCCATCGGTGCCGCCACGGCAGGCGGGGTTTGCGGCTGCACCGTCTGGTCCTGGCCGGCGGCGGCATCGGCCAGGGCACCGGCGGCGACGCCGTACATCAACAGGGAGGACAAAATCATCGCGGCGGGTTCCATGGTCAGGGTCGGCGAGGTCTCGGACCCGACGCTGCCAGGTTCCGGACTGTAAACGGGTTACCCGGCCCATTCCGTCGCGGAAATCTGCCGGCGATTCCGCGGGGGCAAGAAGATGGCCGTGCCCCGGTCTCTGGCTCTAGTCACCCGAAATCATGACGCTTTTCCAGTCACGGGCCGCCCATCTTCGGCCTGATTTGCGCTCGGGGCGGCCTGCCGCTACCCTACGGACCTCCCCACTACCCATTGTATTCAAATCACATTCTATCAAACCGTGATGGAAACGCCGTTCGCCAAGCCGAACGTCAGCCCCATCGGTTCGTGATCAACAGTCAGGATTTCCATGCGTAACACCCTTCTCGTCGCCGTCTCGTTCGTCGCCCTCGCCGCCGCCGGCCAGTCCATCGCCGCCCCCGCCGCCACGGCTCCCGCCGCCCTGACCCAGGAAGCGGCCGACGGCATCAGCGACGCCGACCTGCGCGCCTTCGCCGCCGCCATGGGCGAGGTCCAGACCGTCGCCGCCGCCGTCGAGGGCACGCCCACCGCCGAACAGCAGGCCGCCATGGCCGCTGCGGTCCAGGGCTCCGGCCTGGCCATCGACCGGTTCAACACCATCGCCACTGCCGTGTCCCAGGACCCGGCCCTGCGTGCCCGCATCGCCGTCGTGACCGCCCCCGCCCCCGCGCCGGGTTCGGTGGCCGCCGGCGTCAACGATCAGGAACTGAGCCAGTTCGCCGCGGCCATGGCCGTGGTCCAGACCGTTGCCGCCCGGGTCGAGGGGGGAGCCGCCACGGCCGAGCAGCAGGCCGAGATGGCGTCTGCCGTCCAGAACTCCGGCCTCGACATCGAACGCTTCAACACCATCTCGACGGCCGTGTCGCAGGACGCGAGCCTGCAGGCCCGTATCGCCCTGATCAACGCCCGGGCCCAGGGCACCCAGTAAGCCCTGATCCCGTGATCGACCCGAGGGGCGGCTCCGCAAGGGGCCGCCCCTTTTTCATGAGGGGCCTGACTCTTCGGTCGTCGCCGCCGGTGTGTCGTTGAGCAGCCGCCCCTCGCGCCGGGGCGTGACGTAGGGAGCGGGTTGCGGCGTCGGCATATTGCCCCGCATCAAGGCGCGTCCGGCCGTCAGCCCGCCCGAGACCTGCAGGGCCAGCCTCTCCTGATCGCGCCGACGGACGTCCTCGATGGTTTCGCGAACCTCCTCGTCCGAAAACCCCAGATCGATCAGAACCTGCTCGCCGAACGTCAGGGCGGACTCGAACGTCTCCCGGATATGATAATCGACCTTGGCCTCGATCAGCCGCAGCGAATGGCCCCGATCAAAGGCCCGGACGAACAATTTGGTCAGCGGGAACTCGGCCTTGACCAGCTCGACGATCCGGTCGGCCACCTCGGGCCTGTCGACACAGACCAGGATGGTCTCGGCCTCGCCGGCCCCCGAGGTTCGCAACACGTCCAGCCGCGCGCCGTCGCCGTAAAAGACCTTGAAGCCGAAATTGCCGGCGGCCCGGATCATCTCGACATCGACCTCGATGATCGACACATCGACGTCCCGGGCCAGCAATGGCTGTGACACCACCTGGGCAAAGCGACCAAATCCGATAATCAGAACCCGCTCGCGCAGGTTTTCGGCATGGTCGACGCCGTCGGTCGAGACCCGCTCCCGCGGTCTCAGACGGTCGGCGATCAACACCCGGAGCGGCGTCACCGCCATCGACAGGATGACCACCGCCGACAGGATCGACGCCGTCCGCGGATCGAACAGGCCCGCAGCCAGGGCGGCGGCATAGAGGACGAAGGCGAACTCACCCCCCTCACCCATCAGGGCCGCCCGCAGCAGGCCCTCGCCGTGACCCGAACGCCGCCGGGCCACCGCATAGACGGCGATCATCTTGGTCCCCATGAAGGCCGCCAGACCGCCCAGCACCAGCGGCCAGTCGGCGAACACCACACCGAGGTCCAGCGACATGCCGACGCTGAGGAAGAACAGCCCCAGCAGCAGGCCGCGGAACGGCTCGACGTCGGCTTCCAGCTGGTGCCGGAAGGTCGATTCCGACAGCAACACCCCGGCGAGGAAGGCTCCCATGGCCATCGACAGGCCGCCCAGCGACATGGCGTAGGCCGCCCCCAGCACCACGAACAAGGCGCCCATGGTCATGATCTCGCGACCGCCGTAGCGCGCCAGCAGGCGGAAGAAGGGATTGACCACCCACCGTCCGGCCACGATCACCACCGCCACCGCCCCGACGGCCAGGGCCACGGTCATCCAGACCGGATGACCGGTCGCGACCGCGGATCCGTAGGTTCCGGCCAGCACCGCGACCAGCGCCAGCAGGGGCACGATGGCCAGGTCCTCGAACAGCAGCACCGAGACCACGCGCTGGCCGGCCGGGTCGGCGTTCTCGCCCCGCTCCTCCAGCAGTTGCATGACGATGGCCGTCGACGACAGGGCGAAGCCGAAGCCGGCGATCAGGGCCGCATACCAGACCAGACCGGCCGCCATCGCCACCCCGGTCAGCAGCAGGGCGCACAGGCCGACCTGCACCGCCCCGGTGCCGAAGATCTCGCGCCGCAGGTTCCACAGCCGGGCCGGCCGCATCTCCAGGCCGATGATGAACAGGAACATGACGACGCCGAACTCGGCGACATGAAGGACGGCCTGCGGGTCGCGCACGACGCCCAGCACCGACGGACCGATCAGCACACCGGCCGCCAGATAGCCCAGCACCGCCCCCAGCCCCAGACGCCGGAACAGGGTCGCGGCCACGGCCATGGCCGCCAGCAAGGCCACCGCGTGGCCCAGTCCCATTGCCGTCGTCTCGTGCATATCGTGTTCCCTGCCGGCCCCGATAGTGGGGCGGCGCGCCCCGATCTGCCAGCCCGATCGCGCCGATACCCGGGCAAGCGCCACAGTTTTGCCCGATCCAACCCTGTCTCATGGGGCCGAACGCTGCAGGAGTGACCCCATGCCCCCCCGCCCGCTCAAGCCGGTTCTTGCCGCCGCCCTCAGCCTCGGCCTCGCCGTGCCCGCCCTGCCCGTCGCCGCCCAGGTCCCCGGGCCGAACGCAGACAAGCCGGGCGACGGTGTCGTCTCTGCGGCGGCCTGTGCCGCCTTCGGTTTCACCCTGCCGACCCGCGGGCCGGACCGACCGGTGCACGGGGTCACCGGACCCGCCATGACGGCACCGCCGCCCCCGCCGCCGCCACCCCCCCCGGCACCGCCGCCGCCGTCGCAAATCATGGGCAGCGCGGCCGAAATCGTCGTCAGCGCAAGCCGGATCGCGCCCGGCGCGACGGTCGGGCATATGCGGCCCGCCCCGACCCTGCCGTCCCGACCGCTCGACACTGAACGCTATCCGGACGCCACCCCCAATCCGGTGCAGCGCGTCGCCGACGCCCCGGTCTCGACCTTCTCCATCGACGTCGACACCGCCGCCTATGCCAATGTCCGGCGCTTCATCGACGACGGCGTGGCCCCGCCCCGCGACGCGGTCCGGGTCGAGGAACTGGTCAACTATTTCGACTATGGCTACGCCCGTCCGGCCTCGGCCTCGACGCCGTTCGCCATCCGCACGACCATCGCCGCCGCCCCCTGGGCCCCGGGCCGCCAGATCGTCCATATCGGCCTGCAGGGCTATGAACTGTCCGAGGCCGCGCGCCGGCCGCTGAACCTGACCTTCCTCGTCGACGTGTCCGGCTCGATGGGCAGCCCTGACAAGCTGGCCCTGGCGCAGAAGGCGATGAACCTGGTCATCGACCGCCTCCGCCCCCAGGACACCGTCGCCGTCACCTATTATGCCGAGGGGGCGGGCACGACCCTGGCCCCGACGCCGGGCGACCGGAAGCTGAAGCTGCGCTGTGCCGTGGCCAGCCTGTTCGCCTCGGGCGGCACCGCCGGGGCCACCGGCATGACCAATGCCTATGACCAGGCCCGGGCCGGCTTCGCCGCCGACCGGGTCAACCGCATCCTGATGTTCACCGACGGCGACTTCAACGTCGGCGTCACCGACGACAGGCGGCTCGAGGACTATGTCGCCGACCGGCGCGCCGACGGCATCTATCTGTCGGTCTACGGCTTCGGGCGCGGCAACTACCAGGACGCCCGGATGCAGGCCATCGCCCAGGCCGGCAACGGCATCGCCGCCTATGTCGACGACCTGAACGAGGCCCGTCGCCTGTTCGGCCCGCGCTTCGACCAGGGGGCCTTCCCGATCGCCGACGACGTCAAGATCCAGGTCGAGTTCAACCCGGCCCGGGTCAGCGAGTATCGGCTGATCGGCTATGAGACGCGGCTGCTGAACGAGGAGGATTTCGCCAACGACCGCGTCGACGCGGGCGAGGTCGGCTCGGGGGCGGCGGTCACCGCCCTGTACGAGATCACCCCGGTCGGCGGGCCCAGCCAGATCCCCGAACGGCGCTACGACGGCAACCGGTCGATCGGCGTCGGCGGCGGCGACCCGAACGGCGAGGTCGGCTTCGTGCAGGTGCGCTACAAATTGCCCGGCGGCACGGAGTCCCGCCTGATCCAGCGCGTCATCTCCAACACCGGCGCGGAAGGACGGGTCAGCGCCCAGCCGCCCGAAAGCACGCGCTGGGCCATCGCCGTCGCCGCCTTCGGCCAGAAACTGCGCGGGGATCCGTGGATGAACCCCGACTACGGCTGGGACGCGATCATCGAACAGGCACTGGGGGCGCGCGGTGACGATCCCTATGGCGAGCGGGCCGAGTTCGTCGGCCTGGTGCGGGCGGCAGAGACCCTGCCGGCGCGCAGCCGACCCTAGGTCGTCCGGGTTTTGGCCGCACGCCGCTTGCGCCGCGGCTTGATCAGAAAGGACCACGTCCCGATCCCGCCCAGCACGGCCAGGGCCAGACCGCTGAGCGCCGTCACGATGCGCCAGGGCCAGCCCCCGACCGAGGCGGCGTGGATCGGATACAGGGCGTGGGTCGCGCGCAGGCCGGAGGGCAGGCGCTGGGCGTCGGTCACCTGGACCACCCGGCTGGTGGCGGGATCGATCAGGAGTGTGGTGCGGCCGTTCGGGTGCCATTCGCCGGGCTGTTTCATCCGGATCGAAGCCGGCTTGCCCGGGGCTGACGGCCATCCGGCCATGCGGATCGTCGCCGTGGGAAAGCGGGCCTGGGCCTCGGCGAAGGCCGCCGGCCAGTCGATGTCTCCGCTTCCCACAACCGGGGCCTCGGGCGGCGGTGGCGCGCCGGGGGCCAGCAGGGATTGCGACTGGGCGTAGAACACCAGCCCCGCCCCGGTCAGGCCGAAGACCAGGATCGGCAGGGCCGCGATCAGGCCGAGATTGCGATGGCTGGAGACCATGTCGGCGCGCCGTCCGGACTTCGGCCAGATCCTGAGCCGGGTCGCCCGCCAGGCCGGGGCCCAGACCACCAGTCCGGTCAGCACCAGCAGCACGGCGGCCAGCGCGGCGATGCCGCCGACGACCTCACCGATCTCGCCCGCCATCAGCTCATGATGCAGGTCGAACACGAAGGCCTCGGGTCGGGCCGACCCGTGCCAGGTGACCAGGGTGCGCCCGGACGCATCCGCATAACCATAGCCGTGGTCGTGCCTATACAGGCGCTGGATACCGACCCCGGCCCCGGCGAAATTGACGGAGCGCAGGTCGCCGTGCCCGGCCTCCAGCCGGTCGGCCACGGCCCCGAGCCGGGCGGCCGTGGGCTGCACCTCGGCCCGCGCCTCGGGCACGGTCAGGCGCAGCCAGTCGTCCTCGAACACCAGCAGGGTGCCGGTCAGGCCCAGCACCAGAAGCAGCAGCGACAGGATCGCTCCCGCCCAGGCGTGGACCGTGCGCAGCACCCCGATCATGATCAGAACCGCCGGGTCAGGCCGACGGTCACCGTGCGACCGCGACCGGCGTAGTAGGACAGGTTGTCACCCGGCCGCTGCACGTCGGAATAGTAGGTCACATACGGTTCGCCGAGCAGGTTCTGCACCCCGACGCTGACGTCGCCGAACCCGGCGTGCCAGACGCCGATGGCGTCGATCAGGCCGTAGCCCTCAAAGCTGTTCTCGGCGACCTGGCCCTGGAAATCGCGGGCGAACAGCTGCTGGGCCTGGACCCGCAGGGACAGGTCACCGTGGTCGACCTCGCCCCACAGCAGCAGCCGGTCCGGCGAGATATTGGCCCCGTCCAGCTCCTGGTCCAGAGCCCCGTCGCCGTCGGTGTCGCTGCGGCCTTCGAGGTGCGAATAGGCCCCGCCGAAGCGCAGGTCGGGATTGATCGTATAGCGGGCCGTCAGCTCCAGCCCCTCGATCTCGGTCGCCTCGCGCGCCACCTCATAGACGCCCCCGACCAGCACCAGCCGCGAGCCCTTGTCGGTGGTTGAGCGGAACACCGCCGCCGAGGCGTCGAACCCGCCGCGGGTGTATTCCAGCCCGGCCTCGAAATTGTCGGTTACCACCGGGGCGATGTCGAGGAAGGTGTCGACGTCCTGCCCCGGCGTGTTGATGCCGCGCAGCACGCGGCCGACATCCGCCATGTTGAAGCCCTGGGCCCAGGAGCCGTAGACCAGCAGGCCGGGCGTGAGCTGATAGGTCGCGCCGAGGTTACCCAGAAGTTCCTCGAAGCCGGGGGATCCGCCGGCCACCTGCTGCGGTCCGTAGGTCCACAGGGTCTGGAAGTCGTCGACGCTCAGGGTCACGCTCTCGAAGCGCAGCCCGCCCGACAGGTGCAGCCGCCCGTCGGCCAGTGGCTGGTTCAGTTGCAGGAAGGGGGCGAGACTCTCGTACCGGGTCAGGGGCACCCAGTCGCGGCCGGTCAGGACCAGTTCCTGGTTGGTGGTGTCGCGCAGGCCGTCGAGCCCGACCAGGGCCCGCAGACCGGCGACGGGCGCGACCGGCCCCTCCCACTCGATCTTGAATCCCAGCTTCTCCGAATTGTTGCCCGACTGGTCGAACAACGTCCCGACCGGCGCGATCGCCGGATCCTGGAAGGTACCGAAGGTGCCGCCACCGAACACACCGGCGTAGTCGTGGGCGAACAGCTGGGCCCGCAGGGTTCCGCCGAACACACCCGCATCCCTGTAGGCCAGGACGGCCGAAGTGACCGTGTTGGAGGGCGGCAGTCCCGGCGGCGTCCCGCGCACCGCCGAGGTCGGCAGGCCGGTGATCCGGTTGCCGGCCACGGTGACATAGTCGCCGTCGCCCTCGAGGGTGAAATGATTGACCATCGCCTCGAGGCGGCGGTTCGCGCCGAGGTCGATTCCGCCCTTGGCGAACAGCGACCAGCTGACGCTGTCCTGCAGTTCGCCCTGGGTGCCGTCGAAGCCGATCCGCCGTCCCTCGCCGTCGTAGTAGACGCCGCGCGCCTCATAGGCGGCCCCCACGGTCAGATCGAGCTGTCCGAAATCCTGCCCGCCGATGGCGGCGACCTTGTAGCCGGCACTGTCGCCGAAGCGGTCGGCGTCGAAGGTGGTCAGCGCCTGGACCCGGCCACTGAACCCGGCGCCCTCGCGCGGCGTGGCAGCGGTCACATAGTTGATCACCCCGCCGGTGGCACCGATGCCCTGGATGGCATTGGAGCCGAAGATGACCTCGACCCGGTCGATGAAAAAGGGATCGATGGTGAAGCCGTCACGGCTGTCATCCCGCAGCGGGGTCGATTGCGGCACCCCGTCGACGAGGAACAGCGGCGAGCGGCCGCGCAGGGTTTCGCCGAAGCCGGACAGCTTCTGCCGCGTCGGCGAGAAGGACGGGACCAGGGCCGCCACCGTCTCGACCGCCGATGCACCCAGCGCCGTCTGCTGCTCGACCGCGGCCCGGTCGATCAGCTCGACGGTCGCGGGCAGGGCCGAGCGCGGCAGGGCGGTGCGGGCGGCGGTGACGACGACGTCATCAAGCGCCGTAATCTGCGGTGCCGACTGGGCCAGGGCGGTGCCGGAAGCGGCGGAACACAGGGCCAGGGCGCTGGTCGCGCAGGCGAAACGTCTGAACATCGGGGGGTCACGATCGGTCGGTGAAACAAGACCCCGCTTTCAGCAGACCGTACATTGCGAGTCAATCGCATTATCATTCGCAATGCGGAACCGCCGATCCGCGATCGCTGTCAGACCTCGAATTTGACCCCCTGGGCCAGCGGCAATTCGCTGGAGAAATTCACCGTCTGGGTCTGGCGGCGCATATAGGCCTTCCAGGCGTCCGAGCCGCTCTCACGGCCGCCGCCGGTCTCCTTCTCGCCGCCGAAGGCCCCGCCGATCTCGGCCCCGGAAGGACCGATGTTGACGTTGGCGATGCCGCAATCCGAACCCCAGGCCGACAGGAATTGCTCGGCCTCACGGACGCTGTCGGTGAAGACGCAGCTGGACAGGCCCTGGGGCACGTCGTTCTGCATGGCGATGGCGTCGTCGAAGTCCCGCCAGGTCATGACGTACAGGATCGGGGCGAAGGTCTCGTGCCGCACGATGTCCGTCTGGGCGGGCATGCGCACGATGGCCGGACGCACATAGTGGCCGTCGCGGTCGACGCGGGTACCGCCGGCCAGGAGCTCGCCGCCCTGTTCCACGGCCCGGGACAGGGCCGATTCAAAGCCCTGGACCGCCGCCGCGTCGATCATCGGCCCGACCAGGATGCCGTCGTCGCGTGGGTCGCCGACCGGCAGGGTGTCATAGGCCCTGGCCAGACGGGTCAGCAGAGCGTCGGCGACATCCTCGTGCACCAGCAACCGGCGCAGGCTGGTGCAGCGCTGGCCACAGGTGCCGACCGCCGAAAAGGCGATGGCCCGCACCGCCAGCTCCAGGTCGGCGCTGGCCGTCAGGATCATCGCATTGTTGCCGCCCAGCTCCAGCAGCGACCGGCCGAGGCGCCCGGCCACGGTCCGGGCCACGGCCTTGCCCATCCGGGTCGAGCCGGTGGCGGACACGAGGGCGACGCGCGGATCCCGGGCCAGCGCCTCGCCGATGCTGCGATCACCGACCAGCAACTGGGCCAGACCTTCGGGCGCCTCATCCCCGAAGCGCGCCACGGCCCGCGCGAACACGGCCTGGACACCGAGCGCCGTCAGCGGCGTCTTCTCCGACGGCTTCCAGATCACCGGGTCGCCGCACACCAGCGCCAGGGCGGAGTTCCAGGCCCAGACCGCGACCGGGAAGTTGAAGGCGGTGATCACCACCACCGGCCCCATCGGCTGCCAGGTCTCGCGCATGTGGTGGCCGGGCCGCTCGGACGGCATGGTCAGGCCGTACAGCTGACGCGACAGGCCGACGGCGAATTCGCAGATGTCGATCATCTCCTGGACCTCGCCCAGTCCCTCGGACACCACCTTGCCGGCCTCCAGGGTGACCAGCATGCCCAGGTCATCCTTGGCCGCCCGCAGTTCCTCGCCCAGCAGCCGCACCAGTTCGCCACGGCGCGGGGCCGGCACCCGCTTCCAGGCGTCGAAGGCCTGACCGGCACGCACCAGCGCCGCCTCGACCGCCGCCTGATCCGCCTCGACCACAGCCCCGGCCGCGAGGCCGTCTATGGGCGACTGCACCGTCAGGGTGCCGTCCCAGACGGACGACGGGACGCCCAACCGGGTCAGGATGGTCTTGGCGGCATTGGCGGTGGTGGTCATGAGGATACTCCGTCTTTGCCGTCCCGCTTAACGCCCCCGGCGGACGGACGAAAGCGGAACCCGTGCCGGGCCAGGGGGTTTTGTCGGTGAACCCAATTCAGGAGCCCCCGATGAAAATCCGCGACCTTATGAGCCGTGACGTTCAGATCGCCCGTCCCGACGACAGCCTCCAGTCCGTATCCTCACGCATGGCGGCCGGGGATTTCGGCTTCATGCCGGTCGTCGACGGCGACCAGCTGATCGGGACCATCACCGACCGTGACATGACGGTCCGGGCCATCGCCACCGGCGCGGCCGCGACCGCCCCGGTTCGCGAATTCATCAGCCGCGATCCGCAAACCGTGCGCGAGGACGAGGATGCCAGGTCCGTGCTGGAGGCCATGGGTTCGAAGCAGATTCGCCGGCTTCCGGTCGTCGACAATGACGGTCGCATCGCCGGTGTGGTGTCGCTGGGCGACCTGTCGACCCGGGTCAAGGAAAAGTACGCCGGCGAGGCGCTGGAGGAAATCTCGCGCCAGTAGGGCACGGGCTTTCACCGGTAATTTACCACACGGCGGAACCCCCTGTTCATCGCGATCGCGGATAGTGGCGCGCTGAGATAGGGAGACGTCATGGCACGCGCACAGTTCCAGAAGGGCCAGAAGGTCTGGGTCGAATGTGTCGGCGCATGGGCACAGGTCGAGCAGGTGCAGCCGGTCTGGGCCAAGGGCTTCGAGGAACCGGTCCGGGTCACCTATGACGTCGGTCTCGGTCGCGAATTCCTCGGGCATGAACTGATGCTGCCGGTCGAGGACGCGGCCGTCGGCCAGGCCGACGAACACTGGCGGCTGTTGCGCGCGCGCAACAAGTGGCAGCAGGCCGACGAATGCCTGCACCATCCCCACCCCGGAACCTATCCGGTCGTGGTCACCGACTCCGCCGACTGGGGCGGCTGGCGCGTGCCCGGGGCCGAGTATGACCGCGACCCCCGACGTATCGAGTACCAGGCGCGCCTGATCGCCGCCGCCCCGGCCCTGATGGCCCTGGCCGAACGGCTCGTGGCCGCCGTCGACGAGTCCCCCGAGGACGCCCCGCCGGAGTCCCGGAACCTGGCCCAGACGGCCCGCGACCTGCTCAAGTCGGTGACCGATACCCTGACCTCTCCCCAGCTAAACGAGACGGCGACGTCGCAAGCGGCCTGACGGGCGTTAACCAAGGCTCGACACGAATCCGCGACGCAGCCTAGATTCGGGCCTTCGTCGTCGAATCGTCCGGGAGAGCGCCTTGCGGGGCAATGAGCGCCGCATAACCAACCAGGGGCGACGGGCCTCTGACGGACGCGACAGCGCGCCGGCGTGGATCCGCGTTCTGATCCTGTCCCTGACCCTGGCCGTGGCCGCCTATGTCCTGTTGTTCGCCCGCGAGATCGCCCGCCCCGGCCAGGAAGTCGACACCCTCCGCACCCAGGCCGTGTCCCATGAGGCCCGCCTGCTGGCCTATGATCTGGAGGCCCGGCTGGGTCCCGCGCGCGCCGGGATCGAGTCCGCCGCACAGGCTCTCGACCTTTGGCCGGACCGGCCCGTGGACGCCGTTGAGCAGGCGCGCGCCATCGCGCCCGACACGGCCTTTGCCGTCATCGACATCGACGGTCGCGTCCTCGCCGCCACAGGCGCGGACTCCGCCGCCTTCAGCACGACAACCGACGAGTCCGACACGCCACGGCTGTCCGCGGACGGCCGGTCCCTGCTGATCCAGACTCCCGGGCCGAACAGCTCAGCCGTCGTCGGACGGGTGCCCCTGCCGGCGATGGCCAGCCGGATGGGGGTCGATCTGTGGTTGCTGGCCGACCCGGTCACGGTCCTGGTCGCCGGCGAACCGGACGCCGCCGTCGGCACCGATCGGCTCGGCCTGGTCGCGGCACCGATCCGCACCGACGGCCAGGTCGTTCCGGTCGGCCTCGCGGGCGGCAGCGTGATCCGCGCGGCGGCACCGGTCGGCGACACCGGCCTGATCGCCGCCGCCTCCACGCCCGTCGACATCGGAGCCTATATCCTCCTCGACGAGGCCTGGATCCTGATCGTCCCCCTGGTCCTGGGTGTGGTCGTGCTCGGACTGGTTCTGAGGATGCAACGGCGACAGGCACGGGCCAGCCGTGAATGGGCCGCCTCGGAACGGCGCTTTCGCGTCGCCGTCGAGGGGGCGCGTTGCGGCGTCTGGGAGTGGGACCTGGAGGAGGACGAGGTCAATCTGTCGGACTTCATGGCTGTGCTGCTGGGATTCGAGGGGGCCGGCCCCGTTCCCGCCGAGGCGGTGCGCGAGCGGATCCACCCCCGCTACCGCGAGGCCGTCGACCACGCCCTGCGCCAGGCCGCCACCTTCGGAACCTTTGAGGTCACCTTCCCGGTTGCCGATGAACAGGGCCGCGCGCGCTGGATCGATGCGCGCGGCCAGTCGCGCGGGGCGCGCGGCGAATCGGGCTTCGCCAGCATTCTCGGCGTCGCGCTCGACATCACCGAGGCCCGCCGCGCCAAGGCCCAGGCCCAGGCGGCCGAAAGCCGGCTGCGCGACGGGATCGAAAGCGTCTCGGACGCCTTCGTCCTGTTCGACAGGCAGAACCGGCTGATCCTGTGGAACCAGGCCTTCCAGGACGCCTTCGGCTTCGAGGCCAATGTGATCCGTCGCGGGGCCCTGAAGGACGATCTCAACCGCATCGCCGCCCTCGCCATCAGGGGCGACCATCCCGCGCCCGGCGGCCAGGCCGGGGCCCGGGAGGTCGAATTGCATGACGGGCGCTGGCTTCAGCTCTCGGAGCGTTTCACCTCCGAGGGCGGTTCGGTGGTCACCGCCGCCGACATCACCGCGATCAAGCGCCAGGAGGCCGAACGCAAGAAGGCCGCAGACGACCTCCAGGCCACCGTCGACCAGCTGGAGACCAGCCAGGAAAAACTGTCGCAGCTGGCGCGCAAATACGAGGTCGCCATGACCCGGGCCGAGGCCGCCAACCTGGCCAAGTCCGAGTTCCTGGCCAATATGAGCCACGAGCTGCGCACGCCGCTGAACGCCATCAACGGCTTCTCGGAGATCATGGAGGCCGAGATGTTCGGCCCGCTGGGCGACCCGCGCTACAAGGGCTATGCCAGCGACATCCTCAAATCCGGCCAGCACCTGCTCAGCCTGATCAACGACATTCTCGACATGGCCAAGATCGAGGCCGGCAAGCTGACCCTGCATTATGAAAAGGTGGCGCTGAAGGAGATCTGCGAGGACGCCATCCGGCTGATGCGCGGCAAGGTCCAGGAGTGCGGCCTGACCGTCCATCTCGACGCGCCCGACCTGCCCGAGATCGATGCCGACCACCGCGGGCTGAAACAGGTGCTGCTCAACCTCATTTCCAATGCCGTCAAATTCACCCCGGAGGGCGGCGACATCACCGTGGCCCTGCGCCGCGAGGACAGCCACATCCGCATCGCCGTGACCGACACCGGCATCGGCATCGCCCCCGAGGACGTGGCCCGTCTGGCCCGCCCGTTCGAACAGGTCGAGGGGCAGCATTCCAAGACGACCCAGGGCACCGGTCTCGGCCTGGCCCTGACCAAGTCCCTGATCGAATTGCACCGCGGCGAACTGCTGATCGAGAGCGAGCCGGGCAAGGGCACCACCGTCAGCTTCGCCCTGCCGATCGAACGCCCGGAAGACCATCAGGCCCGACAGGCCCGCGCGGCCTGATCGTCAGCCTCAGGGGGCGACCGGTGTCGCCGGGGCATCAGGCCGACGCTCGCGACCACCACCATGCCGCCCGCCGCGCCCGCCGTTGCGTGCCAGGATGACTGAAAGGGCCCGCCGGTCATCGATCTCCAGCGTGCCCAGCACGGTCACGGCCCCCGCCTCGAGCCGGGTTCGGCCCCGCAGCTCCGCGGCGCGGGACTGTTCCAGCAGCCTTGCCACCTCGGCAGCGTCGAACGACTCTGCCGCGGCGGCCGCTATGGCCGCCCGTCGGGCCGTCCGGGCCTCGTCGAAATCGGGGCGCGAGGCCATGGCCGTCGCGCGCAGCTCCTGACGGACCCGGTCACGGACGTCCGGGTCCATCGATTCGAGCATGACCCTGAACGGGACCCGGGGCCCCCGGTGCTGGGACTCGACCCGCTTCTCGATCCGGGCCTGGCCCACCATGACGGTGACACCGGCCGCGACCGCGAACAGGTTCAGGGCCACCGAGGCGGCCAGGGCAATCTTCAGTGTTTTCGGGCTCACCCCAGAACCTCCGTGTCATCGACCCCGGCCAGGGTCGCCTGGTACAGGACCGCATCCGCCTGGACGTCGGCCGTCATATGGGTGGTCAGGCCCAGGCCCGCGATGACACCGGCACAGGCCGCCGCCGCCCAGCCGGCCCCCGACGCCAGCACCAGCCGGTCGAACCAGAACCGCCGGGCCGGACGCGGCCTGAGACCCGCCCCGGTGGCCGCGGCGATCACCCGGTCACGCAGGGCGGCCGAGGCCCGGGGCTGGGGCGAGCTCGACAGCAGGGCATCAAACGCCATCGCCGCATCCAGCACGGCGCGGGCGGCCGGGTCGGTCGCCAGCAGCCGCTCCGCCGCCGGCCGGTCAGCCTCCGGCCAGCGCCGCAGGTCTCCGCCCCAGGCGTCGGCCAGGACAGTCAAACGGTCCAGGGTCATCATCGTCCTCCCTCAATCCGGTCCCGGACACCCTCGGGTGCCAGGTCGGCCAGCGCCTGTCGCAGCGCCCGTCGCCCGCGCGCGAGCAGGCTTTCCAGCGCGTCCACACTGACCGTCATCAGGGCCGCGGCCTCGATATTGGTCAATTCCTGATAGTGACACAGCACGACCGCCTCGCGCTGCCGCTCGGGCAGTCGGGCGAGGGCGGCGTCGACCCGCAGGCCGACATCCGCAGCCATCAGCCCCCGGTCCGGGGCGGCCGACTCGTCGGGACGGTCCGGCAGGGTCCCGGTCGGAATCTCGCGTCGCCGCCTCAGCCGGTCGTAGCAGAGGTTGAGCGCCACCCGGTGCAGCCAGGTGTCGAACTTGGCCTTGCCAGGCGTCCAGCGCGGGGCCTGCCGCCAGGCCCTGACCATCGCCTCCTGGGCCACGTCCTCGGCCTCGACCGGGTCGCCCAGCATGCGCTGCGCCAGCGCCAGCATGCGCGGCAGCTTGCGGGCCACCATCGCCTGGATGGCCGCGGGGTCGCCCTGACCCACACGGCGCACCAGATCCTCGTCGGGGTCGGCGATACCTGCCAATCCGGCCTCTTTCGTTGCTGACCGAAAGGGCCGACAGGTCGATGACCGCCTTCCCCGACATCATCCTACTCCGAAGCGGACGGCGCAGGCGACGCCTGTCTGTTCGCACGCCGCTCGCCCATCCGTTCACGCCGCTGCTCGCGCATCAGCTGCCGTCCGGCCCGGCCCTCGTCGGCCGAAATATAGCCGTCGCTGTCGGTGTCGAGTCGGGCAAAGGCTTCGGCGGCCCGGGCCTGCGCCTCGGCGATCACCACCGGACCCCGAGCGGCCCCGTGATGCCCGCCCTGCCGGGCCATGTCGCCTCCGCGGTTGGCATGCCGGCCGCCGCGATGACCCCGACTGCGGTCGCCGCGGGCACCATCGCGACCGCCTTCGGCGCGGGCCGCATGGGCAGCGTCAAACTCGCTGCGGCTGATGGCCCCGTTGCCGTCAGCATCCAGGGCGGTAAAGCGGGTGGCGTGCCGTTCGGCGCGCCGGGCCTGCATCGCCGCCCGGCGTTCCTCGAGCGTCACCGTGCCGTCGCGGTTGGTATCGCTGGCGGTCAGGCGCTGGATGCGCTGTTGCACGAATTCGGCCTGGCTGATGCGGCCATCGGCATTGGTATCGGCGCGAACGTGGCGTTGCGGCGCAGCGGCCGGGGCCTGCTGTGCCAGGGCCACACCACCACCGGCGGCGAGTGTGAGAGCGGCCAGGCCGCTCAGCATGAGGGTCTTCTTCATAACGATCAGTCTCCAGAGACCGCGGAACTGGCGGTCGCAGTTTTCCCCGTCTGAAGTCTCTAACGCGGCACGGCTCAGGTTCCGTCGCCGGAAGGCGGAAGAACCGTCTCAAAGGCCGCCCGCGCCGCCGCCCGGACCTCGGCCAGACGGCGTTTCAGGGTTTCAAAATCCGGTTCCGCAGCCGCCTCGGCCAGGCGCTGCCGGAAGCCTTCCGGCTCGGTCTCCGGATCCGGCCGCTCGGCGAAGGCACAGCTGATCACCTGGGCCAGGCGTTGCTGCATGCGCCAGGCTTCCGCCATCTCGGGGTCATCGGCCAGCGCTTCCAGCGTCGATACGGTCAGGGCTCCTCCGGTCGCCGCGCGAACCAGCTGGCGGTACTGGGCGACGAATTCGGCGTCCACCTGTCCGCCGCGCACCAGCTTCAGGTCCCACACGCCGTGCGCCGGCCGGCCCTGCTCCATCCGGTCGCGCATCCGCCGGATATCCCCGGCCACATCCGCGTCAGGACGGGGGCGTCGCAAGACCGCCTCGATCGCGGTCGTCACCTGTGCAGCGAAGGCCGCGTCACTGGCCCAGACCACTCGCGCCCGGGTCAGGGTCATGAACTCCCAGGTGTCCGCATGCCGGGCATAGTAGTCCGCCAGTGTCCCCAGCCGGACCGAAACCGGCCCCTTGGATCCGCCCGGCCGCAACCGCATGTCGACCTCATACAGCCCACCCTCGGCGGTGTGCGACGACAGGGCGGCGATCAGCCGTTGGGTGAAGCGCGAATAGAAGACCTCGGGGCTCCAGCCCCGGCCCGTCGAGACCGCCTCGGGCGGCGATTCATAGACCGTGATCAGGTCCAGGTCCGACGCCGCGGTCATCTCACGCGACCCGGCCTTGCCCATGGCCACCACGGCCACGCCGCCCGCCATCGTCCCGCCCATTCGCACTGCCTCGGCCAGGGCCACCGGTCCCAGGGCCTGCATCGCCCCGTCGGCCAGGGCGGTATAGGCGCGCCCGGCGGCGGCCGCCCCGGCCCGCCCGGTCAGGGTCTGGACACCGATGCGGAACATCTGCTCGCGATGCACCCGGCGCACCACATTCATCGCCGCCTCAAAGTCCTCGGCCTCCGCGACCTCGGCAACCAGCTGTCCCATCAGCCCCGACTCGGCGTCGAGATCCCGCAGGAACCGGGCGTCCAGAATACTGTCCAGCGCCGCCGGATACCGGCCCAGGGTCCGGGCCAGTCGGGGGGCGAAAGCCAGCACGCCCAGCACCATGTCGAACAGCCTGGGCTGGGCCAGAAACAGGGCCTGGACCTGGACGCCGGCGCTCAGGCCCGAAAAAAACACGGCGAAGCGCCGGAAGGCGGCGTCCGCCGCCCCGGTGCGCGCCACGGCGGTCAGCAGCTGCGGGGCCAGACGGGTGAACAGCTCACGCCCCCGGGCGCTGCGCGTGGCGGGGATCCGTCCATGGTGCCAGCTGCGGATCGTGTCGGCCACCATGGCCGGCTCACTGAAGCCCATGCGGCCCAGGGTCTCCAGCGTGCCGGGATCGTTCTCGATCCCGGTGAAAACCAGACTGCCGTAGGGCGACGACAGGTCTTCCCCGCCCTCGAACAACTCGCCGTAGCGCCGGTTGACCCCCAGCAGCAGTCGCTCCACACCGGCATCGAAACGGGCCAGGTCATCCTCGCCGGCAAGGGCGGCCACGGCCGCGCGTCCGGCCTCGTCCGCCGGCAGGCTGTGGGTCTGCTCGTCCTCCAGCATCTGCACGCGATGCTCCAGACCCCGCAGCGCGACATAGGAAGCGCTCAGCTCGGCCGCGACATCGGGGGCGATGTGCCCGGTTTCACCCAGGACCTTCAGGGCGTCGACGGTGCGCGGCGCGCGCAGGGCGGCGTCGCGTCCGCCCAGGATCAACTGCTGGGTCTGGGCAAAGAACTCGATCTCGCGGATGCCGCCCCGCCCCAGCTTCAGATTGGCCCCGGCCGCCGCCAGCCCGTCCCCGGTCTTGTGCACGTGGATCTGGCGCTTGATCGACTGGATATCGAGGATGGCCGGGAAGTCGAGGCTGCGCCGCCAGACGAACGGCGTCAGGGCCTGCAGGAAATCGGCCGCCGCGACGGGATCGCCCAGAACGGCCCGGGCCTTGATGAAGGCCGCCCGCTCCCAGTTCTGGCCGACGGATTCATAGTAGGCCAGGGCCATCGGCGCGGCGACCACCGGCGGGGTCGAGGACGGATCGGGCCGCAGTCTCAGATCGACCCGGAACACATAGCCGTCCGCGGTCCGTTCCGACAGCAGGCCGGCCAGGGTCTGGGCTGCGCGATTGACGAACCTCTGGGCCTCGACGCCCGGGGCCAGGGCCGCCTCCAGCGCCTCCGGCTCGTAGAACAGTGACAGGTCGATATCGCTGGAATAGTTGAGCTCGAACGCCCCGTGCTTGCCCATGGCCAGGCCGAACAGGCCGGGCACCGGACCGCGTGGATCATCTGCCGCAGCGAGCAATTTGCCCGCCGCGCGCTGTTCGAACGCCACCGCGGCCAGGGCCGCCTGTGCGGCGGCATCGGCGAAGCGCGAGACGGCACCGGTCACCTGATCCAGATCCCAGGCTCCGCCGACGTCCGCCAGGGCCGTCAGCAGGTGCAACTCGGCCTTCAGCCGGCGCAGCGGGGCCTTCAACGCCTCCGGGGGACCGTCCAGCGCCGCCGTGTCCGCGAGAATGGCCGCCAGGCGCGCGGCCGGATCGGACTCGAGGATCGTGCGCAACCGGTCCGGCCAGCGTCGGGCCAGTCCGCGCAGATACGGAGACGCCGCAAACACCGGGGCCAGCGCCGGCCAGGCCGTCTCCAGCCGCTCACTCCAGCCGTCCGCGGCGGCGGCTTCGGCCAGCCGTTGATGGGTCCGCGCCGCCGCCTCCGCATCCCGAACCGGACCGCAGGGCTTCAGCCGCGGTCCCAGCGGGCCGGTCACGGTGCCGCTGCCGGCAGGATCAAGGCCACGCGCAGGCCCGGACCGAAGCCGCCGTATTCACCCGGCCCCTCGTCCAGCTGCACCCGGCCGCCGTGGGCCTCGAGCACCGCCGCCACCAGCGACAGCCCCAGACCCGAGCCCGGCTCGGTCCGACTGTTGTCGAGACGCACGAACCGCTCGACCACCCGGTCACGATCGGCGGCGGGCACGCCCGGCCCGGTGTCGGTGATGGAGAATTCGATATCCCCCGACGAGCGCCGGCGCGCGCGCAGCATCACCGCGCCGCCGGCCGGAGTGTATTTGATGGCGTTGTCGATGACATTGGCCAGGGCCTGGGCCAGGAACGGCCGGTTGGCCTCGATCATCAGCCCGGATTCAATCTCGGCCGAAAACTCCAGCCCCTTGTCCTCGGCGGCGGGCTCGTAGAGTTCGGCCATGTCGGCGGCCAGCGACCCGGCGTCGAACTTCTCCGGATCCGGCGTGCGTCCGGCCGCCGCCTGCAGCCGGGCGATGGCCAGCACGGTGTTGAAGGTCTTCAACAATTCGTCCGCCTCGCCCAGCGACAGCTGCAACGCGTCGACCCCGTCGATCTTGCCCGCCTCGGCGTCGATCAGGGCGACCTCCAGCTTGGCCCGCATCCGGGTCAGCGGCGAGCGCAGGTCATGGGCGATCGCATCCCCGGCGTGACGGATCGAGGCCATCGAGGCCTGCAGCCGGTCCAGCATGGCGTTGAGCCCGGCTCCCAGTTCGTCCAGTTCGTCGCCGCTGCGGCGCACCTCGACCCGGGCCTTGAGGTCACCCTCCTGCACCGCCGTGACCACCCGGTTCAGCCGGCCCATGGCCTGTTCGACGTTGCGGCTCAGGATCAGACCGCCGCCGGCCCCCAGCAACAGCACCATCCCCATGGCCGCCCACAGGGCCTGGGTCAGGCGTGACAGATAGCGCTCGGTGTCGCCCAGGTCCTGGGCGACCAGCAGCATCTCGCCGCCTGACAGGGTCACCTGGACGCCCAGGGCCTGGTTGCGCACGACATTGCCCGCGGCGTCGGTGTCGGTGAAGCGGAAGGTCGCCCACTGTTCGCCGCCGCGATAGTTCTCGATCGGCGAGACATTGGTCGGCTGCGCGTTGGTGGTGCCCGCCGGCGTACGTTCGGTGACGCTGAGGTCGCCGGTGATCTTGCTGCCGTCGGCCCGCATCAGCAGGTACAGATAGGGGCTGCGTTTGGTGACCCGCTCGACCAGGGCCTGGTTCAGCACATCGACGCCGCGGGTCCGGTACAGGGCCGTCAGCACCGAGGTCTCGGCCCGCACATCGGCCTCGGCCCGCGCCCGCGCCTCCGAGGCCGAGGCAAAATACACATAGGCCAGCACCGCACTGGCTGCCGCGGCGAACAGGGCCAGGAACAGCAGCGTCAGCCGGAACGGCGTCCGCCGGAAAAGCGAAGGCAGACGCATGCAGCCCTAGGGCTCCAGCCGGTAACCCGCGCCCCGCACGGTCTGCAGCATCGCATGGTCGAAGCCCTTGTCGATCTTGGCGCGCAGCCGGCTGATGTGGACGTCGATGACATTGGTCTGGGGGTCGAAATGATATTCCCAGACCTTCTCCAGCAACATGGTGCGGGTCACCGACTGACCGGCGTGACGCATCAGGAATTCCAGCAGCTGGAACTCGCGCGGCTGCAGGTCGATCTCGGTCTCGCCGCGATGCACGGTGCGGGCGATCAGGTTCATCTCCAGGTCGCCGACCTTGAGCACGGTCTGGACCCCGCCGGTCTCGCGGCGACGCGACAGGGCGTCGACCCGGGCGATCAGTTCGGCAAAGGCATAGGGCTTGACCAGATAGTCATCGCCGCCGGCTTTCAGCCCGACGACGCGGTCCTCGACCTCGCCCATGGCCGACAGGAACAGCACCGGCGTCTGGTCGCCGTCCTTGCGCAGGGTCTCGACCATGCCGATGCCGTCGAGGCGCGGCATCATCCGGTCGACGACATAGACGTCATAGCCGCCCTTCTGGGCTTCCAGCAGGCCGAAGGCCCCGTCCACCGCATGGACCACGTCATTGCCGGCCTCGGTCAGGCCACGCACCATCGCCGTGGCCGCCTCCGCGTCGTCTTCAACCACCAGAATACGCATTCAATGCCCCCGAATTCAGATTCGCCGCCGATGTTAGCGCATCGGCGGCGATCCCGTCAGTTAAGGCTTAGTCAGCTTTCGGAAGCTCAAGAGCGACCGGAACATTGTTCTGCGGCGTCCGGATCAGCAGGAACACATTATCCCGGCCCGCCTGCCGCGACGCAGCCACTGCGGCCTGTACATCCGCGACCGTCCGGACCGGTGCGGTCCCGGCCCGCATGATGACGAAGCCCGGCTCGAACCGGCGGTCTCCGCCCGCCGCCACGCCGGTCACCACGACACCGTCCACCGCCTCCGGAATACTGTAGCGCTGGCGCAGGGCCGGGCTCATCGGAGCCAGGTTGAGACCGGCCACCACCTGACCGCTGGGGGTCGCGGCCGCAGGCGGCGCGTCAGGCTCGACCGGACCGGTGCCCGCCCGCAGCTCCGACAGGGACGGGCGCGTGCCCGACCGGACATTCAAGGTCTGGCGGCGGTCATTGCGGAGGATCTCGATGCGCAGCGTGTCGCCGGCCTTGGCCCGCCCGACCCGGCGGGTCAGGTCGCTGGAGCTGACGACCGGCGTGCCGTTCAGGCCGACGATGATGTCGCCCGCCTTGAGGCCGAACCGGTCCGCCGGTCCGCCCGGGGTGACGTCGTTGACGAAGGCCCCGCGGGCGTTGTCGGGGAGACCCAGCGATTCGCGCCACGGATCCAGGTCGCCGATCTGCACACCCAGATAGCCGCGCTCGATCGTCTCGCCGCGCATCAACCGGTCGGTGATCGGCTTGGCCAGCGACGCCGGAATGGCGAAGCCGATGCCGACCGATCCACCGGTGGGCGAGAAGATGGCCGAATTCACCCCGATGACGCGTCCGTAAATGTCGAAGGTCGGGCCGCCGGAATTGCCGCGATTGATGGCGGCGTCGATCTGCAGGAAGTCGGTATAGGGATTATCGCCCCCCCCGATGTCACGCGACTTGGCCGAGACGATCCCGGCGGTGGCCGTACCGCCCAGGCCGAACGGATTGCCGATGGCGACCACCCAGTCGCCGACGCGCGGTTCGGCCTGTTCCTCGAAACTGACGAACGGCAGGTCCCCGCCCGCGACCTTGATCACGGCCAGGTCGGTATCCTCGTCACGACCGATCAGCCGGGCCGGCAGTTCACGGCCGTCGCTCAGCTTGACCGTGATTTCCTCGGCGTTCTCGATCACGTGGTTGTTGGTGACGATGAAGCCGTCGGCCGAGATCAGGAAGCCTGATCCGGCCCCCATGGCCGTCGCGCCCTCGTCCTCGGTGTCCGGTCCCTGACCGCCGCGCGGGACACCGGGAAGAGGCAGGTCACCAAAGCCGGGAATGGTGACGGTCCCGCGACGCGCGCGCGGGATGCGCGTCTTCACGTCGATCTGCACGACCGCCGGGGCGACCTGCTGGAAGATGTCGGCAAAGCTGAGCGGTGCCCCCTGCGGCGGCGCGAAGGCCAGACCCGCGGCACCGGCCGACGGCACCAGCTGACCGGCGGCCCGGGCCGGTTCGGCATGAGCCCCCGGCCACTGGATGACACCACCCGCCGTGGCGACGGCGGCAAAGGTCAGGCCGACGGCGGCCCCCAGAATGAACTCCTTACGCTTCATCATGTCGGGCGTGGATCCTCTCAGGCGGGTGCCGCGCACCCGTTCATCAGCAAATATAGGACGGACTGGCCTGTAACCAAACCACCAAACCTAGATGGTTGACCCGTCCCCGTGCCGGTCATTGGGCGAAGATGCGTCAGGATCAGGGCGAACGGCCTGTTCCTGCATCAGTTCGGTCAGACGCCGCTCTTCCTCGGCGGACAGGGCGGTTACCTCGGGCGGTCGCCGTCGCCCCGCGAGCATCAGCCCGATCCCGGCCAGCACCACCAGGGCCAGGGGTCCGAACCACAGCAGCCAGGTTGCGGGCCGTACCGGGGGCCGGAACAGGACGAAATCGCCGTAGCGTCGCACCAGGTCCTCGCGAATGGCGGCGTCGCTGCGCCCTTCGGCGATTTCCTCACGCACCAGCCGGCGCATGTCCCCGGCGATGCCCGCCGGGCTGTCGGCGATCGACTCATGCTGACAGACGACGCAGCGGATATCGACGAACAGGGCCCGGGCCCGCGCCTCCTGCCGGGCATCGGGCAGCGGCCGGTCAGGGGCCGCCGCCGGTTCGGCGGCCATCAGGCCCACCGCGGCCAGGGAGATTAGCAGGGCGCGCCTCACGAGGCCTTGCTCCGGGTGCCGATGCCCACGCGCAGACGCCGGTCCAGCAGCGACAGCAGGGCGCCCAGCGCCATGATCGCCGGTCCGAGGAAGATCAACCGCGCCCACGGGTTCCACCAGACCCGGACGGTCCAAGCCGGTTCCCCGGCGGGCGTGGCCCGGCGCTCGCCCATCACCACATAGACGTCGTCCAGCCCGCGGAAATCCAGCCCGACCTCGGTCGTGGTCTGTCCGCCGGCCGGAAAGAAGCGCCGTTCGGCCACGATCGCCCGGGCGGCGGCCCCGTCGGGGCGCATCACGGTCAACCGGCCCTGCTCGGCCAGATAGTTGGGGCCCTCGACCACCTCGACCGCATTCAGGCGCACGCGCCACGGCCCGGCCTCGACCTCGCCGCCGATGGCCACGACGGCCGCGGCCTCGATCCGGTAGCCGGTCTCGACCACGGCCCCCATGACGAAGACCCCCAGACCGGCATGGGCCAGGGTCATGCCCCAGGCCCCGAGCGGCAGACCCCGCGCGCGACGGCCCACCTCGGCCGGCGGGGCCCGGAACAGGCGGATCCGGTCCGCCACCTCGGCCAGCGCCCCCAGAATCAGCCAGACCCCGAGGCCCAGACCGGCGGCGGCCAGCGCCTTGCGCGGCTCGAACGCGGCCCAGCCGGCCAGTCCGGCCAGCAGGGCCAGCCCCGCCGCCAGGGCCAGACGCTGCAGCGCGCCCCGGGCATCACCGCGCTTCCACGCCAGCATCGGCCCGGCCGGCAGGATCAGGAAGGCGATGACCATCAGCGGAGTGAAGGTGATGGCGAACCAGGGCGGTCCCACCGAGATCGTCGCCCCGGTCGCCGCCTCGAGGATCAGCGGATACAGGGTCCCCAGCAGGACCGTGACCGCCGCCGCGGTCAGGAACAGGTTGTTGAGGACCAACGCCCCTTCACGGCTGATCGGGGCGAACAGGCCGCCGCCCTTCAGCTGCGGGGCCCGCCAGGCGAACAGGGCAAAGGCCAGCCCTGCCGTCAGACCCAGAATGGCCAGCAGCATCATCCCCCGCTCGGGATCGACCGCAAACGCGTGAACGCTGGTCAGGACGCCGGAGCGCACGAGGAAGGCCCCCAGCATCGAGAAGGTGAAGGCCAGCAGGGCCAGGAACACCGTCCATCCGGCCAGGGCCCCGCGCCGCTCGGTCACCACCGCGGAATGCAGCAGGGCCGTGCCCGCCAGCCACGGCATGAAGGACGCATTCTCGACCGGGTCCCAGAACCACCAGCCGCCCCAGCCCAGCTCGTAATAGGCCCAGAAGGCCCCGAGGGTGATGCCGACCGTCAGCAGGCCCCAGCTGGCCAGGGCCCACGGCCGCACCCAGCGGCCCCAGGCGGGCCAGAAACTGGCCTGTGCCCGCCCCTCGATCAGGGCCGCGACCGCCAGCGAGAAACAGACCGAAAACCCGACATAGCCCGCGTAGAGCAGCGGCGGGTGGAAGGCGAGCGCCGGATCCTGCAGCAGCGGATTCAGGGACGCGCCCTGGATCGGAGCCGGATCCAGACGCGCGAAGGGATTGGAGGTGAAGACGGCGAAGGCCAGGAACAGACTGCCCAGGGCCCCCTGCACCCCGACCGCCGAGGTCTTCAGCCCGAACGGCAGGCCCCGGGCCCGGGCCAGGGCCCCGCCGAACCCGGTCATCACCAGACACCACAGGACCAGCGAACTCTCATGGCTGCCCCAGGCGGCGGCGACCTTGTAGAGCATCGGCTTGTCGGTGTGGCTGTTGGCCGCGACGTTGGCGACCGAGAAGTCGCTGACGACAAAGGCGTGGATCAGCACCGCGAACGCCACGGCGACGGCCCCCGCGCTGGCCAGGGCCGCGCCCTGGGCCGCCCCGGCCAGCACCGGACTGCGCCGGATGCGTCCGGCGATCGACAGACCGGTCTGCAAGGCGGCAAGGCAGAGGGCAAGGATCAGGGCGAAGGCCCCGAATTCAACGATCATTGCGGGGTGGCTCCGGCCCCGGGACGCCATTCGCCCTTGGCCTTCAGGCTGTCGGCGACCTCGCGCGGCATATAGGTCTCGTCATGCTTGGCCAGCACCTGGGTCGCGCGGAAGCTGCGATCGGGCGCGAACGCCCCCTGGGCCACGATGCCCTGCCCCTCACGGAACAGGTCCGGAAGATTGCCGCGATAGGTCACCCGGGTGTCGGCGGCATTGTCGGTGACCACGAAGACGACGGTTCCGTCCGGCTCATGGCGGACGCTGTCGATGACCACCAGCCCGCCCAGACGCACCACCCGCCCGGCCGGGGCCGTTTCGGGGGTCGCCTCGGACGGCGAGAAGAAGAAGGTCACCGAGTCCCGCATCGCCCACAGCGACAGGCCGACGGCCAGGGCGAGGATCGGCGCGACAGCCGCGACGACCCAGAGACGACGCCGCGCCTTGGGGGATCTGGGAAGCCAGCTCATGGTGTGAAAGGCCCGTGGCGGAGGTGACAGCGGCTGACGTATAGCCTCCGGTCCGACCGGCTCCAACGCGTCATCGGACCGCTCCGGCATCGGCCGGCGGCAGACGGCGTTCCAGGTCAAGGCGACGCGGATCGGCGGGATCCAGCGCGGCGATCAGCGGCCCCCACAGCATCCGCACGGCCTGGTGGTCATCCCGGGCCAGCGCCGCCTCGCCCAGGAAATAGCGGGCACCCAGCTGTCCGGGATCACGCTTCAGCGCCTCGCGGAAGGCGGCCTCGGCGTCGCCGCCGACGGTGCCTTCCTGGGCCCGAACCAGACTTTCGCCCAGGCGCGCCCAGCTCTGGGCGTCGTCAGGTTGCAGCGCCAGCGCCCGCCGGAAGGCCGAGGCCGCGCCGATGGGATCACCCGCCTCGAACCGGGCCGCGCCCAGCATGACCAGGGCCTGATGGTCATCAGGATTGTCGCGCACCACCCGGGCCACCACGGCCGCCAGCTGCGGCGCTTCCAGCGACTCCAGATTGCCGGCCCAGGCGTCAACCCGCCGTTGAAACGGCTGGTCCGTCTGGCCCGGCGCGCCCGTCAGCACATACAGGCCGAGGGCGCAGCTGCCGGCCAGGGCCAGTCCCGCCAGAACCCAGCGGGGATCCGCGGTCCGGGACGCCACGGACACCGTCTCGGGCCGCCCGGCCAGCCAGCGCCGCCCGGCCTCGGCCCGCGCCGTCACCCAGGCCTCGGCTCCGAGCAGACCGCGCGCCTTGAGCCGGTCCAGCTCGTCCAGTTCGCGCCGGGCCAGTTCGGCCATGCCCGTGGACTCGCCGCCGACCCCGCGGCGGGCACCGCCCAGCACGAGAAGACCGGCGAGCGCCGTGAGCAGTCCGGTCAGGATCCAGAATACCGTCATGGGCGGATGGTCTAGAGACCGGGGGGCACGAGGGAAAGTGTTTCACCCGACATTGGCCGGGTGACAAGGTCGCAGCCGGTCAGGCGACCGCCTTGCCGGGGGCGGCGCTGCGCCGGGGACGGGTGGCGACGGCCACACGCCGCCGGACGGTGCGGGCGGCCTCTTCCTCATCGATCAGGGTCAGGAAGTCGGCGGAAACACTGACCAGTTCCAGCGCGTGACGGGGATCGGGGATCTCGCCGGCATTCACCGTGCCGATCGCCTCCTCGGCGTAGCAGCTCAGCTTCTGCGACAGGATTTCCACGACCTGCTTGCGCTCGGACTCACACCCGAACACCCCGGCGGGGCCGCGAACGGCACCGACCAGGCGCAACAGGTCGCGGGCGGCGTCGATGTTTTCGCCCCTGGACGGGGCCTCGAGATCCGGGATTTCACGGCTCATGCCGCCGGCGATACGTACCCGCACCAGCGGCAGGGCCTGGTCCAGCAGCTTCTCGCTGGTCCGCAGCAGGGTGCAGAGTCGTTTCGAGATCGCCACCCGGGCGTGCCGCGCCGACCGGCCCCACGCGCTGTCGGGCTGAAGCTGCAGGGTCGCCTCCAGCTCGGCGAGAACCGCCGAACACCAGGCGACATCGTCGATCACGGGCTCGATCGGACCGGCACCCGATTTATGGGCACCGACCCGCTCGACCCTCTGGATCACCCCGGCGATCAGCCGGTCGACGAATCCGGCCAGTTCCGAAGCGCTGAGAAACGATTCCCGTCCGGCAGAACCCGAGGCCTGGGTCAGAATTCGCAGGATGAGGACCGAGTCGTCGAGATGGGAGAACAGGATTTCAAGGACCCGCTGCGCCCCGTCCGCGACAATTTCCGCGCTGTCGCGAATCATCAGGCGAAGCTCCGCCACCTGGTCACCGTCCGGCCGTTTCAGCCAGGTGTCGAGCGACGGCAGGCCCTTCCGGGCCAGGTGAATCAGGTCGAGACTGGCCGCCAGGTCCGTCAGCCCCCGGGTTCGGTCCTCGGGCGACGACAGGTTTTCCGGCCAGACCGCGGCGGGCTGGTCGCGCACCACGGCGGCGGCGGCCAGGCAAATCCGGTCGGCCACCCGGATGGCGTGAGGACCGGTCTTGTCCAGACGTGGCAACAGGGCCGGTTCCCGGGCGCTGGCCGCCTTCCACAGCAGCGGCAGGACTGCGGCCGGGAAGACCACCCCCTCGACGCCGTCGGATCGGGGTCGGAACATCGGCAGGATCGGCCCCAGCACGACGGACCGTCGCTGGCGGTCGACCACCTCCTCGACCAGCAGGATTTCCAGCTGACGGGCGCGCTCGCCCGGCATGCCCGAGACAGCCTTCTGCAACTGCTGGAGCATGGCGTCAGCGCACCGCCCCAGCAGCGGGGCCATAATCCGATTGATGGACGCCGGTGCGGCCATGCCGAATTCCCAGGACCGGAAACTGCTCCGAATGCGGCAATCTGGCGGAATAGGGTTAATATCTGCTTCCCAGGTTCCGCGGATCGGCGCGAGCCGTTCAGCTCTCCGCGGCAGGCAGTTCGGCAATCACCTTGAGCCCGCCCATGGCACTGGACGCCAGCGTCAGTCGGCCCTCGTAGGCCCGGACCAGTTCATCGACGATCGACAGGCCCAGTCCGGAACCGGGCGCGCTCTCATCCAGCCTCGCGCCGCGCTTCAGCACCTCGTCGCGCTGGTCCTCGGGCAGGCCGGGACCATCGTCCTCGACCACCACCGTCATCTGCCCCGGTCCGGACGGCGTCGCCACCACCCGCACCCGGCGCGTCGACCATTTGCAGGCGTTCTCGATCAGATTGCCCAGAATTTCCTGCAGGTCCTGCCGCTCGCCGCGGAAATCCAGGTCATCGGGCGCCCGCCAGTCGATCTCGACCCCCCTGGACTCGAACACCTGCTCAAGCATTACCGCCATCTCGTCGATGACCCCGGCGATCGGCGTGCGTTCCCCGATCGACTGGGCCCGGGCCGCGGCGCGCGCCCGACGCAGATGGTGATCGACCTGGGCCTTCATGATGTCGGACTGGCGACGCACCATGTCGGGCAGGGTCCCCTCGGCGGTTCCGGCCTCGGCCAGCATCACCGACAGCGGTGTTTTCAGCGCATGCGCCAGATTGCCGACGTGGGTGCGCTGGCGTTCCACCGTCTCCTGGTTGTGGCTCAGCAGCCGGTTGACCTGGTCGGCCAGCGGCTGGATTTCGAGGGGGTAGCGGTTGACGATGCGCGCCGTCTTGCCCTTGCGGACGTCGGCGATCTCGTTGCGCAGGGAATACAACGGGCGCAGGCCGATCTGCACCTGGATCAGCACCGCCGCCGCCAGACCCAGCCCCATCATCAGCAGCACCACCCAGGTCACGGTGGCGAACTGCCGCGCATCGCTTTCGACGTCCGACCGGTCGATACCGGCCATGAACACCACCGGCCGGGTGCGGCCGGGCATCTGCTTCATGCTGGCGGCGACCCGCAACGGCTCTCCCCGTGGACCGGCGGCATTGTAGGTGATGGTCTGACCGAAGGCGGCACTCAACCGCGGCGGCAGGTCGGCCGGCACGATCAGGTCGGCTCCGGCGAGGGAGTCGGAGCGCACCAGCATGCGCAGCCGCCCGTCGGCGGTCGGCTCGGCCACCGCCCAGTATTTCCCGGACAGGGGCCGCAGTGAACGCGCATCCTTGATTTCCGAGGTGACGACGGTGTCGCCGCTCACGTTTGACGCCACCACCACCTCGTCGATGGTGTCGCTCAGCGTATTGCCCAGCCTTCGCAGCGCCGATTCCTGGAACAGGGAGGTCAGGACCAGCCCGGTCACCACCAGGGCGATCATGATCCAGGCCGAGGCCAGCCAGATCAGACGGCGGGTCAGGGACTGGCCCGGTCGTCCGAACCAGCGCCCCCAGGACGGCTTCAGGGCCGGCGCGTCCGGCTCAACGTCCGTGCTGCCCGTCATGGCGGCCCGATCAGTCCGTGTCCGACTCGCCGGCCAGCGGGGTCAGCCGGTAGCCCAGGCCGCGCACCGTCTCGATGCGGTCAGCCCCGATCTTCTTGCGCAAACGGCCGACGAACACCTCGATGGTGTTGGAATCCCGATCGAAGTCCTGATCATACAGATGCTCGACCAGCTCCGTCCGGCTGATCACCCGGCCCTGGTGCATCATCAGATAGTGCAGCAGCCGGTACTCCAGCGAGGTCAGGCGCAGCGGCTCGCCGCCGACGCTGGCCCGGGCCGCGCGCGGATCCAGCCGCAGGTCGCCACAGGCCAGGGTCGCCGAGGCGATACCGGCCGAACGGCGCAGCAGGGCCCGCAGCCGCGCCAGCAGTTCCTCGGTGTGAAACGGCTTGGTCAGATAGTCGTCGGCCCCGGCGTCAAACCCGGCCACCTTGTCCGACCAGGCCCCGCGGGCCGTCAGGATCAGCACCGGCGTGGTCTTGCCGTCGCGCCGCCAGCGTTCCAGCACCGAGACGCCGTCGACCTTGGGCAGGCCCAGATCCAGCACCACCACATCATAGGGTTCGGTGTCGCCGAGAAAATGCGCCTCCTCGCCGTCGGCGGCATGATCCACCGCATAGCCGGCATCGCCCAGCGCGCCCTTCAGCTGACGGGACAGGTCGACGTCATCTTCAACCAGCAGCACGCGCATTCAGCGTTCTCCAATGATGCGGCCGCTGCGCGCGTCCACGGTAATGTCGGCGATCCGGCCATCCGGATAGGCCCAGCGCACCACAATGACATTGCCGCGGTCGCTGGCGTTCAGATAGCGCCCGGGCCGCCCGGCGCGGACACTGCGTTCCGCCTCGGCCAGGCTGATCCGCTGCTCGCGCTCGTCCTGGCGCTGACGCGACTCCTCGCGGCGGTCGCGCGACTGGTCAAGGTCCCGCGCCACCGCATCGGCCAGCGGCGTGGCGGTCATCAGGACGGCGAGGATAAGAACACGGATGCGGGTCATGAACACGGGTCTAGGCCTCAGCCTCTGAACGGCGGCTGAACGTCCACCCTAGGCAGAATTGATCGTGATGGGCAGTCCGTTCCCGAAATCGGCGACCGCGGTCCCGACCCGCGCCGGAACATGAACCGCAGATGACCCGCACCGTTCAGATCAGGCTCAGCCGCCAGGGTGCAGTGTTCATTCCAACGCAGCCCCCCCGGTCTGCGACCTACGGAAGGACAGACCCGATGATCAAGAAAGCATTTCTCCCCGCCCTCGTCCTGGCCGCCGCCTCGGTCGCCGTGCCCGCCATGGCCCAGTCGTATGGCCCGGCCCGCCAGTCCGGCCTGACCATCAGCTTCGGCACGAGCCCCGCCTACGGCTACGGCCACAACGCCGGCTACAACCGCGGTTACAACCAGCCCGCCTGGCAGGCGATCAACCGTCGTCAGGCCAACCTCGACCGTCGCATCGACGTCGGTGTTCGCAACGGCTCGCTGACGCGTCGTGAAGCCGCCCGGCTGCGTCATGAGTTCAACCAGATCGCCCGGCTCGAGTCGCGCTATCGTCGCAACGGCCTCGATCGCTGGGAAATGGCCGACCTGGATCGTCGCTTCGACCACCTGTCGATGCAGATCCGCATGGAGCGCAACGACCGCCAGACCCGCAACAGCCGCTACGAGCGCAATGACCGGCATGACCGGTATGATCGCAACGACCGTCATGACCGCCGCGATCGTTACGACCGCAACGGTCGCCACAACTAGACGCCGACCATCCTCCCCGGATGTCGAGGGCGCGATCCGCAAGGGTCGCGCCCTTTGCCGTGGTCAGGCCCGGATCACACTCTCCAGCACGGTCACGGCCCGCCCCCGGATCAGCACCCGCTCGCCCGCGGCCTCGGTCTCGATCTCGCCGCCACGCCCGGGGTAGGCCTGCAGGAAGCGCACGACCGGCCGCCCCAGCGCCTCGGCATACATCGGTCCCAGCAGACAGTGGGCCGAGCCGGTGGCCGGATCCTCGTCGACGCCACAGCCGGGCGCGAAGAAGCGGTCGATGACATCGACGCCGTCGGCCGCATCGGCCGGGGCACAGACGATCACATGACCGGCCTCGCCCGCCTCGCCCCGGATCGTCGCCAGCCGCCGGAAGTCCGGGCTCACCGCCCGCACCGCCGCCGCATCGGCCAGCACCGCCACCAGATAGCGCCCGGCCCGCACCTCGACCGGAACGACTCCCAGCGCCTCGACCAGCCCCTCGGGCACCGCCGTGCGGCGCGGCGGATCGGCGGGGAAGTCCATCTCATAGCCCTCGCCCCGCCGCCCCACGATCAACGGCCCCGAGCGGGTGTCGAAGGTCAACCGCGCCGCCGTCGATCCCAGCTCGGCCAGCAGCACATGGGCCGCGCCCAGGGTGGCATGCCCGCACAGATCAACCTCGGTCGCCGGAGTGAACCAGCGCAGATCGAAGCGCGCCGGATCGGCCGTGCGCCGCAGAAAGGCGGTCTCGGCCTGGTTGTTCTCCATCGCCAGGGCCTGCATCCAGCCGGCCTCGGGCCAGACGTCGAACGGTTCGACCACACAGGCCGGGTTGCCCCGGAACGGGGCAGAGGCAAAGGCGTCGACGGTCCACTGGCGCATCAGTCTGGCTCTTCAGGTTCGATCACGGTGATTTCCGGCCAGCGCCCCCGGGCATTGTCCACCGTCCGCTGCCATCCGCGCGCCACGCCACGCACCGGATTGGGCCGCAGGGTCATCGCGAACACATCCTCCAGCCCGAACGGGGCGGCGACGCTGATCGTGTCATCGGCCTCCAGCCGCACCCCGACGGCGAAGGCCGGGGCGACGAAGCGGGACAGGGCCGTGTCGGTGTCGGGCAGGGCGTCGTACGGCTCGCCGAACCTCGCCTCGAACCACAGATGCACCCGCGCCTGGTTGCGCACCTCGACCAGGTCCCGCAGCGGCGCATCGAAGGCGGCGGCGACCCGTTTGATCACGACGTCCTCGGCGTCCCAGCTGGTGTCCGGGTCGAAATAGCCCAGGTCATAGTCCTTGATGCCATAGCCGACCGGTCGACCGGTCTGCGCATTCCAGACCGCCTGGTAGACGGCCCCCGAGAACACCCGCCAGTCCGGCAGGTCCAGCCCGCGCACGGTCGTCAGCGCCTGCATCAGCTCGGGATTGTCCCGGACGATGGTCGCCAGCCGGGCTTCCAGATCCCTCATGTCCGGTCCCTCAGCGGCCAGCCGTGGTCCAGCGGCCCGTGCCCGCCGCCCAGTCCCGGGGCCCGGCGAATGGCCTCGAACACATAGGCCCGGGCCCCGGCCACGGCGATGTCCAGTGTCAGGCCCCTGGCCAGCCCGGCGGCGCAGGCACTGGCCAGGGTACAGCCGGTGCCGTGGGTGTGACGGGTGTCGAGGCGCGGCCCCTCCATCGCCGTCTCGCCGTCCGGGGTCAGCAGCAGGTCGATGACCGTCTCGCCCGGCACATGACCGCCCTTCATCAGCACCGCCTTCGCCCCCAGCGCCAGCAGGGCCGCGCCCGCCCGGCGCTGGCCGTCCAGATCAGTCACGGTAATCCCGGTCAGGGCCTCGGCCTCGGGGGCATTGGGGGTCAGCAGGGCGGCGCGCGGCACCAGCAGCGAGCGGACCGCGGCGACACCTGCCGCCTGCAACAGCGGCGCGCCGCCCTTGGCGATCATCACCGGATCGACCACCACCGGCGCATCCGAGGTATCGAGAATGGCCGCGACCCGCTCGACCACCTCGGCCGTGCCCAGCATGCCGGTCTTGATCGCATCGGTGCCGATATCATCCAGCACCGCCCGCGCCTGGGCCGCGATCAGGTCCAGCGGCAGGGGGTGCACGCCGTGAACCCCCAGGGTGTTCTGCACGGTGATGGCCGTCACGGCCGTGGCCGCATGGCCGCCCAGCATGGTCACGGCCTTGATGTCGGCCTGCAGTCCCGCCCCGCCGCCCGAGTCCGAGCCGGCGATGATCAGGACGCGTCCGAGGGACTGGGGAGCGGAAGCCATCCCCGTCAGATGCGTCAGTCCGGCCGGCCGGGCAAGCCCGCGTTCACCGCCGCCTGCACCGCCAGGGCCTGGACCGTCTCGCGCACGTCGTGGACGCGGATCACCGCCGCCCCGCGCCGCGCCGCCGCCAGCGCCAGGGCCAGCGACCCGCCCAGCCGGTCCCCGGCCTCGACCGCCGACGCGTCGATCGACTGGATCACCCGCTTGCGGCTGGCCCCGTACAGCACCGGAAAGCCGCGCGCGATCAGCCGTTCCAGACCGGCGGTCAGGGCCAGATTGTGCGCCGGTGTCTTGCCGAAGCCGATGCCCGGATCCAGCCAGATACGCTCGCGCGCCACCCCGGCCGCCATCGCCGCCCCGGCGCGTCCGGCCAGCCAGTCGCCCACCTCGGCCACCACATCGTCATAGCGGGGGTCGGCCTGCATGGTCCGGGGCTCGCCCCGCATATGCATCAGCACCACGGTGCAGCCGGTCTCGGCCGCCACCGCGGCACTGTCGGTCGCCCCGAGGGCCGTCACATCGTTCCAGATCGTGGCCCCGGCCGCGACCGCCGCCCGGGCCACCTCGGGCTTCATCGTGTCGATACTGATCGGCCCGGCCCAGCGGGCACGCAGTCCGGTGATCACAGGCAGGACCCGGGCCATCTCCTCGGCGGCATTGACCGGCGCGGCCCCCGGCCGGGTGCTCTCACCACCGATGTCGAGGATGTCCGCCCCCTGCCTCACCAGCGTCAGACCATGAGCGACGGCGGCCTCGACCGTGGCCAGCCGCCCGCCGTCCGAGAAGCTGTCGGGCGTCACATTGACGATGCCCATGACCTGCGGCCGACTCATGTGCTGCCGCCGCCGATCAATCCCGCCAGCGCCTCCAGATAGGCCCCGAACGCGGTCCGTCCCTGGGCCGTGATCGAGACACGGGTCAGCGGCTTGTTGTTGTGGAAGCTCTTGGCAAGGGTGACGAACCCCGCCTCCTCCAGTTTCTTCAGATGAACCGACAGATTGCCCTGGGTCGCCTCCAGCGCCGTCTTCAGCTCGGTGAATTCGGCGCTCTCGGAATCCGCCAGATAGACCATGATCCCCAGCCGCATGCGGCCGTGGATGACGTCGTCGATCTTGCCGAGGTCGGCGACACCCATGATGGACTCACCCGCCCGTCGACGCGGCGCGGGCGTCGCGGACCATGATCCAGCCCGGCAGGGCGAACAGGGCAAACAGGGCGACGGTGCAGACGCCGAGGTACCACAGGGGCTCGCGCACCAGCACACCCAGGGCTACCGCCGTGGCCCAGCCGCCCAGTGCCGTGGCCAGCATCCAGCCCTTCCGCTTCAGCGTCCACGCCATGTACCAGGCCGCGGCCTGCAGGGCGAAAACGATGGATGCGTAATAGAGCCAGATCGCGAAGTCCTGGTCCCGCACCGCCCCCACGCCGAACACGATGAGCACGGCGAGGTTGGCCATGCCGGTGGCGCTGAAGGCGGCGCTCAGCGTGCGGGCGGCCAACGGTCCGCGATTGGGCGGGCCGTCCCGGCGATCCCTGAGGATGGCCCAGGTCAGCACCGCCAGGAAGGCGATCGTGATCCCGGCGACAAAGGAAAGGTTGGCAAGGTCGGGCCAGCGGATCAGCCCGGTCGCCTGACCGACATGAAACAGGCACTGCAGACCGTACAGCAGGCCGCCGGCCAGATAGCAGACGGCCAGGGTCAGGGGCGGACGCCAGCCGCCCTCGACGATCGAGCGCATGAAGGCGAGATCATCCTCGGCGGAATGCGGGTGAGGCTTGGCGGACTTGGTCGGCATGGGCGATTCTCCGGGACCGGCGCGCCCCCCGGAGGTGGACGAGCCGGCCGATGTTGGCAAGCTATTCGGCGGGCACGGCGGTGGCGACCGCCGGGCGACGCCACGGGACGCGTCGACCGTTCAGCCAGCGGCCCATGAAGGAGTGGCGGATCAGCAGTTCGTAGGTCAGCAGGCTGACGACCATCGTGCCGCCGATCACCAGGCCGAACTTGACGAACCACGGCAGCACCGCATTCACCACCAGCACCTGACCAACCATCACCAGCGGCAGATGGATCAGATAGATCCAGTAGGAGGCGTCGGCCAGATAGCGACGGACGGCGCTGCGACCCGAGGCAAACCGCAGGGCCAGGGCCAGGACGGCGAAGGTCGAGGCAAAGACGGCCAGGGCCATGGCTGCCGCCAGCGCCGCCTTGAGAGCCGGATCGGTCACCGGCTCAAGCTGCGGAACGGGCCCGCCCGCCAGCACCAGGGCCCCGGCACCGACCCCCAGGGCCATGACGGTGAACACCGGCCATAGTCGCTCGATGCGGGCCAGCAGATCCCGGCGGCGGTTCAGCAGGACGCCGAGGCCGAAGGCGGACCCGAAGGCCGTCAGGGCCACGGGGTTGGGCACCAGACCCGTATCCGGCGTCGGAATGCCGAAGAAGGGAATCCAGTCCGGGGCCAGCCAGAAGGCGACCGCCAGCGGCGCGGCCATCAGGGCCGGTGTCCATGGCCCGATCAGGGCCCCCGTGATCCGGTCGATGAACCGGCCCCAGCCGCCGCCGCGATCCAGCGCGGCGAAGGGCGCGCGCAGCACCAGCATGGCGACGTAGAGGATCAGCAGCACCCACAGGAACCACAGATGGGTCA
>TARA_R110000868_G_scaffold55424_8_pt1 | contig 55772 bp, 43 predicted proteins | sample TARA_R110000868 | Tara Oceans TARA_R110000868 (sample SAMEA4397489) | marine metagenome | biome: Polar Biome; feature: [SRF] surface water layer (ENVO:00010504); material: water (ENVO:00002006), including particulate matter (ENVO:01000060) such as... | depth 5 m | reverse complement strand
AACGCTGACACTTTGTTTAAAGTGAATTTCTACTGAAAGTGTATCTTGTGAAATTGGGAAAAAGTTTATTGTCTCAACATATTTACTATTTCCAAATGAGCCAATGGCCCCTTTGATCTGCGTGTCAAAAAGATCTAGATAAAGCTTCTTCTCGCCGGTCGCAATATGACCATAGACGCGAGGCACCTGAGCTGTTTCAAAATCCATAACCAGTCTCTCGTAACCAAGTTTTGGATTATACGAGTGGCGCACTGCCTTAAGACTTGAAGCCACTTTTGGCCCACCATTATGAAATATTCCACGATTTAAAAAGACCGACTTTTTTCGATCACTAATTCTACGAATGCGCTCTTCAACTAAGTTTTGGGCCGATGCGACATTAGGTAGAACGATTAGCACTGCAAGGAATAGAGCCAAGAGTTTTTTTGTACTGACTGTAAGCATGAAACCACCTAAAACTTTTTTGAGTTCTAGGTTTATTATGACCTTGATGATGCACTAAACCAAGTGATTTCGCCCTTTTGATCCAGACTTCGTGACCGCTAATAAAACGAGCCCCAAAAGAAAACTTATAAAGCCAGTTGGGCCTCCGCCCGAACCACCACTAGTATCGACTGAACCACAGGCAAAGCCACCATCATCATTACTAGCACGGCGTGGCTTACTTGTTGTCTCTGTTGATTGCTGAACATTGCCAACAATTGTGTAGGTGGCAGGAGCATCGAGACAAGATAGGTTTGAACTCGCTGCCGCATGGGTCGGGCCAGCGTAATGATTATAATTACCACTAACATTTTGAACAATTCTATAAGTTAAGACATAAAACGAGAGTTCATCAGAGAACTGAGTTTTTCTTGAATAAAAGTCTTCTGAGTTAAAGCTTGCGACGGAAGTATCCCAGTCCTCAAAGCTCTCTGGTATTAGAGTTAACTCGAAGTCATTATCAGCTTCAGTATTTGATAAGGCGACTCTTCCAACAAGATTCATATCGGGATTACTATCAGCATCAGTAACGGCAATTGAGCCGAGTGTTGCGTTTGGAGATCCAAATTGATCAATAATTGTTTGCCCAATACCGTTTCTTTCCACTTGTGCTTTCAAATGCATCACTGAGTAAAGTGATTGATAATTAACTTTAAACTCTAGGTAAAGATTGGGTTGTCCTGCCAAAGAAAAATTTCTTAGATCAAGTCTCAATCTATCTTCACTTCCAGAAATAATTTGATTTGGCGTTATATATCCCACCATTGTCTTGCCGGGATTTCCAAAAAAGTCGACTGAAGGCACATCAAAGAGAACTTCTTTATTTGCCATATAATTCAATGGCACGTCTAAATCACAACGAATACTCATTGTTCCCGCATCTACTGACGGCGCGGATGGATTAAGCTCCAGAACTTGCGGATAGCCTTTATGTGATGCCTGACAGGCTTGGTAAAAAGCGCCACGGTAACTTGAGTTGGAGTTGCAAAAATCACTTCGCACGTCGGAGTAAAAGTCGGGCATTGTACTCTTGGCCACCATCGGCTTAACGTAGAAGAAATAGTTGTCATTTAGTGGTAGACCATCGATTTCGTATGATCCATCTGATTGTGAAAATGCCGAGGCCATAACTTGGCCATTTTTTTCAGATATAGCATGAACATGTGCTCCGAAAACACCGATATTATTTCCGCCTGCAACTCTACCACTAAACTTTCCCTTAGAACTCGAGCCGATGGGATACATGGCATGTGCGCCGGCCTTATCATCGTGGGCAAGTGTATACTGACCTCGTGTTAACCAATAGAACATACTCGAATGCTTAACTTCGCTATGGGCTAAGCCAATTGCATGACCCACTTCATGTCCGAGCACATCACCTAGATAATTCGAAGTTCCAGGCGTGGTTGAAAACGTTAAGTTTTGATTCACGATGATATCTGCTTCAATAATTTTGCCCGACGAAAAGTCATAAGTAACATTTGTTACCGCTGCAACACCGCCACCACCAAAGATACTTGGACTCGTACTAAAGTAGACGTCATTCACATCATCTTGAACGGTTCCATTTCCTAGAGTATAGGTTAAGCTCATGGCCTGAGCATTCGACCACTCCGTTAGTGGTTGAGTGAAGGCATTTTGCTCTCCTGGATCTCCACTACCATGAAAAACAAAATTTACAGATGGTGTGGCATCGGCCCACTTAATGACATTACCTGTTTGTCCGCGATTTTTTGTGTACGCATGAGCAGCTACACTAAAGAGCAAATACGACAGAGATAAAAGGAAAAAATATTTTTTCAATCCATCTCCTCTAAGATTTCTTTGCTCTGACTCTATAGATAAATCCAAGAACTCCAAGAAATAACATCATCCAAAGAATGCCAAAGCTCTTTTCATTCTCTTTAATCACTTCATCAATAGAGGCTGGCTGACGAGTGGCTTCTTTTGAACCTGATCTCGTTTTCTTAGTGACCGCATCTTGTTTATGAACGTATTTATCAATATCAATACTGATAAGTGGTGTTTCAAACTTTCGCTCAAGAACATTATTCATATCATTCAATGAAACGAGTCCAAGCTTTGGGTGTTCAGGGAAGACAGTATTTTTAAACCAAGTGCCGCGTGCATCTTCTATAATTTCGTATTTTCCCATTGAGAGATTATTTACAAACCAACCATGTGGTGTTTGCTTTAAAAATAACAATGAACTCTCACCCTCTTTAAAGCTGGCCACACCATGGATTTGATAAAAACGTCCCATCCAAAGTCCACCTGGTGCGAGTACTTTAAATGAGTTTGGTGAAGTTACTTTATGTTCAGGCAGACCACTGGCAAGCTTGAGCTGAAAGCTATATTCAGTAACAACTTCGCCGCTGGGAAGTTTTTTATAAGATTTACCTTGATTGGTGGCCCATACGACAGCATCACTGGCATCAATCTGATCTTCTACGGGTAGTGGAATAAAAGTCGTCGCTTTTGAACTAACAGCTAGCATCAGTCCCAAAATAAGAAAAATTCTTCTACCCACTTCCATACATTCCTCTTAAGGCCAAAGGTGTACGTAACTAGTCGGTTTTTCTTGTTGAATTCTTTACTTATTTTATCAGCCTTTAGGGTGATGCTATAACTTACTGTATTTCAAGGGCATAATCGGCATATTCTCTCAGGTTGGGATGCTGATCTATAAGAACGAGGGTGTGACCCTGCTGTCTTAGACGCTGCAAGTGGGCGTAAAGAGCTTCAAGATCAAGCTCAGATAGCCCAAAACTTACGTTTTCAAATAGCAGTAATGATGGGCCCATTCGCCCCTGAACCTGGCCCAATAACTTGATCCTCTGTCGCTCGCCACCCGAGAGACTCTGCAGAGATCTATCCAAGCTCAAATGTCCGAGTCGAAGCACATCCATGGCCTGCAATATTCTTTTTGCTTTTGCTGTGGTTGGAATATGAGCAAAACTGTCTCTAACCGGTTTGTTTAAAGCCTCATGATAGCTCTGATAACCGTCTCTTATTTGCGCATAATACGGACGCAGTTTCATTCCCTTGCAATCATCACAGGTCAGCAGAACATCTTCCAAGAAAGACATATCGACATGAGTTGTGCCACGTCCTTCGCAGGTGGGACATTTCCCAAGCTCAGAATTGTATGAGAAGTGACCCTCTTTTAAATTCATAGCACGGCTAACCGGCAGCTCTGAAAAATGCTTTCTCAAATAGTTCGCTAAACCAAGAAATGTTCCAACTGTTGAACGAGCGGTCACTCGTGAAGCCTCAGCTCCAAAACTAATTATTTTATCAAATTTTAGTGGAGATTCTACAACACATGAAATTGAGCTCTCATCGACTCCCCATTGCTCCAAAAGTTCAACAACTGCTTGTCTCTTGCCTCCCTCCGAGGGACCAGTCACAACCGTGATGGCACGCACAGGAATTTCATAGTCAAAACACCAGTCATTAGGTCCTGGTGCTCCAATGACTTTAAGGTAGCCATCAAAGTCTTTCTTTGTTTCAAATTTTTTTAGACTCATACGCGAGTGCTTAGGCTTACCTTGATAGATAATATTACCACCGTCGGCTCCGGCCCCTGGCCCCATTTCAACCACTTCATCACAGGCACTGATAACTTGTTCAGAGTGCTCGACAACTAAAATGGTATTTCCTTGGTCGCGTAGTTTCTTCAATGAAACGAGTAACTTGCTCACTTCATTTTGATCTAGCCCAAGAGTCGGCTCATCAAAAACAAAAAGTGATCCAGAGCCACGAAACGAGAGAAGCTTTGTTAAAAGAACTCGCTGATACTGACCGGCCGTAAGCTGTTTCACTTTATCGGCCAAAGAGAGATTGCCGATTCCAAGCGATCTGGCAGTTTCGATTGTTTCAGAAATGTCTGAAAGTATTTTTTCAACTTTTGAGTAGTGTAGAAGCTTTTGACTTTGATTAATCAAGCGAGCCAAATCTTCACCAAATTGATTTATATTTTTGCCAATAAAATCCTTCCATAGGAAGCTTTCCTTGCTCGTCTTAATGCCAAAGCCGTCTAACGAGCGCGAAAGCCTCGTGCCGTGACAACTAGGACAGAGAAATTCACTTTTCAGGCTTCGTATAAGAATTCGAACATGAGTCTTGTAGCGCTTAGATTCCAGATACTCAAAGAAGTCATTAAATCCGGGATAGGCACCATCTCCATCATAAAGAAGCTTCCACTTTTGTTGCGGCAATTCCTTGAAGGCCGTCTCTAAACTCATTCCCTGACGCTTAAAAGCCTTAAACATATCGTTTCGCCATGGCTGGAAGCTTTTGTAATTCATGACACTAACGGCGCCATCGCGGACACTTAGCTTTGGCTCTTTAACCAACTTATTGGGATCATATTTCAAAATCATGCCGTGGCCATCGCACTCATGACAGGCCCCAATACCGTTATAAGGTGAAAGATGATTAAAGTGAGTAATCTCTTGCGGCTCCGCTTTAGCGCATACCCCACAGACGCGCTCCTCACCAGGGCGAACTTCAAGGTTTAATGTACCGTCTTTAGAAACTATCTTTAAAACGCCGTGAAAGTGGTGGAGCTCTAACTCTCGAAGTTTTAACTCGATTTGCTCTTCAAAAGATGAGGCTTTAACGCGAGCTATTTCCCACCACAAATGTTCGTAAACAAATTCCCCTACTTTATCATCGCCAAGACTTCGAACTGGAAGAACACCCGATTTAATATGGTGGTTATAATCAGCACTAGAAATAAAGATATGAAGAGTAGTGCTAGGATCAAGTCGCTTAGGGAGTACCTGATGCCATTTTTTAGACTGTTTAAATTCAATCATGTGCTCTGGACAATGATTTTGTCCTAGAAAGTAAAATACTTGCTGCAAGCGTTCAGTTAAGCCCATCAAGTCGCCCAAACTAGGCCTGGCTCCTACCACTGGATTATGTTGCGCCAAGGCCCAGACCGGCAATACAGGCTCAATACGATCGACATTGGCCGTTTGTGGAATATCCCAAAAAAACTTTATATCTGATGGGAAAGAATTAATTAAGCGGCGCTTGGATTCTTGAAAGAGTGTATGAAAAGCCAAACTCGTTTTTCCTGAACCGGATGGACCTTGCAAACAGGTCAGCTTACCCAGAGCAATATCAATATCGATATTTTTGAGATTATGGGTTTTAGCGCCACGAATTTGGATATGACTAAATTTATTTTTCATTAATAACAAAAAGGCCCACTTTCGTGGGCCTTGTCAAACTTTGAATAATTTTTGTCCAAACGAAATTAACGTTTAGAGAACTGGAACTTCTTACGTGCACCAGCAAGACCAGCTTTCTTACGCTCAACCTTACGTGGGTCACGAGTCAAGAAGCCTGCTTTTTTAAGTTCAGCACGGATAGTCGGATCAAGCTTAACAAGAGCTCTTGTTACACCCAAGCGAATGGCACCAGCCTGACCAGTTGTTCCGCCACCGTAAACGTTAACGTTTACGTCGTAACGATCAGCAACCTTAAGAAGGCTCATTGGCTGATTAACAACATAACGGTTTGTTGCTTTTGGGAAATATTCAGAAAAGTCACGCTTGTTAATTGTGATTTTTCCAGTGCCTTGAGATAGATACACACGCGCAACTGATGTTTTACGGCGACCTACTGACTGAGCATCGTATTGTTTACCTTTCGCTGCCATAACTTATTTTCCTTCTAAAGTTCAATCTTTTGTGGATTTTGAGCTTCGTGTGGGTGCTTATCACCTGCGTACACTTTAAGCTTTGTTAGCTGTTCACGGCCTAATGTATTTTTTGGAAGCATGCCTTGAACTGCATCCAAAAGGATTAGATCAGGACGACGCTCAAGTTGTTGACGAGCTGTACGAGTTTTAATACCGCCAACATAACCTGTGTGCCAATGGTAAGTCTTGTTATCAAGCTTATTACCAGTGAACTTCACCTTTTCAGCATTAATGACAACAACGAAGTCACCAGAATCTGTATGTGGAGTGTATTTAGGATTGTGTTTGCCACGTAGGATGTGAGCAATCTTACTGGCTAAGCGACCAACAACCAAATCTTGGGCATCGACAACAAACCATTTTTTGTCAGCATCAGCGGGCTTAAGAACGAATGACTTCTGAGTAAACATATTAAAACCTTTCCGCAAAAAATATTGGGACGCTCAGACCACATTGTGGCCGAAAAAACACGTGGCAATCCTTGTACTAGATTATTGGGCCGCAAGTCAAGATCGAATAATCACCTTAAAATGATCCAATGCTTAAATGAAAGCGACCAAAACTCTCTCTTTGGCCTGACGCATAACGCTGCCTGCGCAGCTTTACGCCGTAGTCAAAGTCGAGTGAACCTACAGGGGTCACTAGTTTCGCACTGAGTCCAACTGCCGTACGCACGTCTAGGGGTGTGAAATGATTGACATAAATTCCAGCTGCATCAAAGAATACACCCATGGCAACGAGGTCAGAAAAGTAATACCTAGGTTCAAATTTGTAATTAATGAAGGTAACCGTATCTTGAATTCGCAGCTCGCCAATATCCAAACCTATAGGCAATCTATTTATCTCATCGTCACCAAAACCTCGGACATTATCAATCCCATCCAATCTAAATACTTTAATCGAGGGAATATAGCCTTTTGTTAATGGATTTCCATCGCTACCGCGAACTAGAGCACCACTTGAATCTCGTTGCAGTCCATCTGCAAAGTTCTTCTGAATGCCCGAACTAATTGATAGAGCGAAAACAAAGTTTCCAACGGGATAATAGAAACGGTTTCTCGATGTTAGCTTATTAAAATTGATCTCTAAGTTTTCACGCGATTGTGAGGCAAAATAAGGGTTGGCAAACTCCCACGACAATCCAAAAAAAGCGCCCTTGGTAGGAATAATGGGATTATCTCTAAAATCCAAAGATATCGACGGAGTAATACCTCCAATTTGAAAACTATCTTGGTCTTTAGCCTCTGTTGCATCGAACTGACTAATATCTTCGAACTGATAACGTACCGACGTTGTTAGATGATCTCCAAATTGTTTTGTAAGACGCGGACCTATTCTAAATATATCCGCATCAAATCCAAAAAACCTTTGGCGTTTAAAAGATGCTGAGAATTCAAACTCCCATTTACTGCCAATGACTTTGGGGAAAAGCCAAGGATCCCTATAAGAAACTTCTGTCGAAAATTCAGGCTTTCGATGACCTTCTTTTGATCTTCGCGAATCAAATTCGTCTGTATTGAGCCTAATATTGGTCTGAGCTTTAAAACTTACGGTGCGATTCATTCCCTGAACATTATTATAGGCAAGCTGAAAGCTCGCTTTAGGACCAAGGTCCGTTCTGTAGCCAGGCGCGATCTCACCCAGACCAAAATTTCTTTCTTTAACCTCAATCAAAAAGCTGAGCCAATACTGATCTTGCTGAGAAGATTGAGTTAGAAAAGGAGTAATACTAACGTTAGCAAATAGTCCCAATGATACCAGTCTATCGCGCAAGCGATTAATCGCACTACTTGTTACCAAGTCGCCTTTGCCCAGATCGACTTCTCTTTCCACAACGACAGACTTCGTTTGAGTATTACCTGTGACTAAGATTCCATCAAAGTAGGTTTTCTTTCCAAGCTCAAACGGGATAACAATTTGAGCTGTTTGAAATGATCGACCATAGCGTACAACTTTTGAGTCACGAATTTGTGCAAAACGTGCGAAGAAGTATCCTTCCTCACGCAAAACCTCCAAGGCCGTATTCATATCAGACTCGACTTGAGTCACATCAAGCGGTTGACCTTGCTTAAGTTTAATTCGATCTATAATTTTAAGCGACAGATCTGCAGGTACGCCGGGAAACTCAATTCTTGTGATTTCAACTTTTTGGTTTTCAAGAACAATATACCTTACGTTTAATTGATCATCGGACTCAGCGTCTGTCCTTCTGATCTCTGGCGCTGTTACATTGGCCATAACAAAACCACTTTTTAAGTAGCTTCTTCTCAGCTTATCCGAGAAGTCTACAAAGAATTTACGATCATAATAGCCACGGCAAACTAAAACTGAGCACTCATCATCAATTAAGTTAGCAAACTCATTATTGTCAATGAAGTGATTCCCCTCCAGAGAAATTGTCCCCAACCTTGTTTTGTGTCTCTCTGTGATTTCGACAAAAAACTCTGTTCTGCGTACATCGAGTTTGTCTACTGATTCGACGACTCTAATTTTTGTCGAAACTTTATAGTGCCCGACAGTATCATAGAGATCCTCAATTGAAGATACGATCGTTTCGTTGATTTGAGAGGCACTGCTTGATTTTGCTCTTTCTCTAATTTTATTAAGAATCTCACCTCGACCAAAAGCTTTCATTCCACTAAAACTGAAGAGATACTGCTTACCGAGCTTGGCCGAGATACTTAGAATATTTCCACCATTTACTTGGGTCAAGGCGGCTTCAATGTCTGCGGCCCAAAAGCCTTTGGCAAAAAATATCTGCTCTAGTCGCTCAGCTGTTTTCTTAGCATCGCCCGAGTTCCAAGTCGTACTCATTAAAGATGAAAATTCTGTTAAAATCTCTGCTTCAAAAGCTTTGACATCGCAATCCAAGAGCATACTAGATATATAGATTCCTTTTCCTGGATCAACTGATATCTCCATTATAACTCCATCTTCGGCACTTGAGGTGCTGAAGTTCACCTTGGAATCAGGAAAGCCGCGATCACTTAAATAATCTTTTATGATTCGAGCGCTTTCTGGCAATTGATCAGCTTCGTAAAAACCACTCTCTTTCAAAGGAAGAATAGTCTGTACAGGATTGAGATCTATAGTGCTTGCTAGATTATTTATTCTTACTTCACTAATTCTTAGCTTTGGAATAATATTTAAAGTTAAGCTCCACTTTCCATTGCTGGTCTCTATTAATTTGTAACTCAGCTTATCGATACTCTGATCAAGTAGAAGAAACTCTATTCCACTTTCAATATCCGTTCTCGACGTTTTTCTTTCAAGAAGGTTTTGGGCTCGAACTTGCAGCTCATCACAGCTTGTTTGGGCAGGGCAAATGACGCTAACACTTTCAACGTCAGCAAAAGCCTCAACTGAAGCAAGTACCCATATGAATATGAAAACTCTTAAAATGACCATCTATACTTTACATCCGCACCAAGTGATTGAGTTCCCCCTTGGTTTTCTTCCACCGAGGATTTGATTTCATAGACACCTTCTAGGGACCACGCCCTATTGAAGTCGTAGTTCACATTCATTTCTTGTTTTTGTTCAACTTCTCCACCAAGCGTACTAGAGAAAGACACAGATGTCTTTTTTCCGACCTGACTTTGGACTCGAAGTTTTGTTCCCGTTTTTAATCGACGAGATCCAGAAGTATCAGAACTTGCCTCTTCAATTAAATTGCCTTCCTCGCCAGAGAATTCTGGGGCAAGGCTAACTTTCAAGCCCAGATTACTATCTAAATCACGGGTTAATTGTAATTGATCAAACAAGAATCCACCCAAACTCATCGTTGTGATGCTTCTTCTATCCTCTTCGTTTAAGTTTCTGGAAATGTCTGAGGTTATTCCAAGGGTTAAGAGGGAAACGATTTCATCCTGTGGAAGAGCAGGGTCCGAGCTCAACACAATATTCATTTGATCGGCAGCACCATTCACTAAAAGATCAATGGAGTAACCTGCAACACTCGCTCTACCGCTTAAGTCGAGATTCGCCTTAGATGGTCCGTCCTCTTGTGAAAAACTTATATTAGATTTTGACAGCACAAATTCATGACCCTTAAAGGCAACCTTACTCCTGCCGGGAGAGCCGTAGATTCGACCTCCAATTCTTGGAGTCATGAGCTCTCCACTCAATTTCAAGTTGGCACCGAGATTTAAATCCATCAACGGGTTCTTCACTCCGATTGTATTATTACTGATTACTCCGATATCAATTTCGAGATACTGGTTAATTAAACTTTGAGTTGTATTGGGAATAAAGCGTTCATAGCTACTTCCTGTTTTAACTTCGCCCAAGTAGGTACCGACATCATCTATCAAATTGACTTGCTCAAGCGAAACGCTCCCGGCAAAGAGATAGGGTGCTTTTGCGCCAATAAGACTAAGTCTTGAATCAAAGGTTACGTTTGATCTATTAAAGAGTGGATAAGTCACATCATTAAAATTAAATTTTAAATCGACTGAGGGGTAAGGAAACCTTAGCGCTATCTTTCCATTGAGACTAAAGTCTCCCCTTCCGTACTTACCAGATAAATCCTGAATCTTAATTTCATTATTTTCTAGTGCGACATCGAGAATCATATCGCTAAATTTTCCGGGAATGTCTTTTAATCTAAACTGAACATCTCTAGCGTTATGATTGATAAAGGACTTAACGCCATCCTCACTCCAGTCGACACTCAATCTACCATCTAACATCCCGCTCATATCAACAAAACGATCACTGACTAACTCGAAAAACTCGGCCGGGACAGTGTATGAGGAAAATAGTGAAAAGTTCCCACCAAGATGCCCCTGTGCTTTTGCTAAGAATATTAATTCACTTTCAGGTGAAGAAGTTAAACTCCAACCCTCAAAAACTCCCTGCTTCACCAGAAGCGGTGTTTTTTGTGAGATACGCACATTTTTTGACTTATATGAAAGTAGAACGTCGCGAATATCTAACTTTATATCTGCAAGTTCTGGTTTAAGTGTTGGAAATGAAGCTTGCATCTGAAAGAAGGCGCGGCCGGTTAATGTTGGTTCATTCATACGAACAGGTGCAAGCAGACCAACAATGGGTTTTATATTTGCGGCCGTAACATCAACTCGAACAAGCGCTGGTTTTCTAGTATCGTTGACAGGAATAAACGCCTCAAGTCTGCCCAAACCCTCCATTAACTCACCCTGGAACGTCCATTCACCTTTGGAGTAATAAGCATCTAATTTAGAGTTTGCAACTCTTCTTCTTTTAATAGTCGAGTCTTGCAATGAAACTGTGGCGCGAAGAGAGTGATCATTATTAAGAATGCCGCTGCCATACAAATCAAGTTCTAAGTTACCCTCTAACGAAAGTGGGCTTAACCTGTAAGCATTAAAAGACATCAAAGACATTCCACCCATGGCAAATTCATACTCAAGATAATTGGAGTCAGTATCCCAAATCAACTGTCCCCTTCCATTAACTCCCTCGCGCCTTAGACTCAGCTCACGGATATTTAAACGTCCAGCATTCATTCTAAGCTTGGTGCTAAAGGCATCAAAGTACTCACCGTAAAAACTTAAAGATTCTCCGTCTGCTTCAACTTCAAGCTTTACCGGTCGATCATCAAAGTCGACACTTACTTTACCCTTTGTCGAAAAACGAGCTTGCAAATCTTTAGTTTCGAGGACTACTTTAGGAACGATTGGAGCAATAATCTCTTTGAGATCGATAAATGTCGCCCTTGAGGCATCAAAGGAAATAACTAAAGGATAAGCCGTGGCCTTAAAGTCCAGCTCAACAGCGCCTGTATATCTTGTAAAGCCTTTGCGACCCTCAATTTTTGGAAATGAGAGTTTATTAGACTGTAGTGGTAATTGCCCTGTAAAAATAATACTTCCAAGGTCATATCCACTCACTTTTGTACCAGTTGTTTTACCTTTAAAGTCAAAGACAACCTTATCCCAAATGCCATCAATTCCGACGCTAAGATCACCCTTACCGGCCAATTCAACATTTGAAATCTTTTTTAAATCATCAAACTCAAAAGTGTCGCTTACCAATGAGGCTTGAATTCCATTTGAAGTAATCATAGCTTTGGTGGCTAAAAGCGATTCCCCTAACTGTAGATCAGTTAGCAACTGTAGTTTGAACGGGTCGAAATCTAATAACAACTTAAGTTTATTCGCCATTGCATTAGGATGTGATAAAAGCGGATCACCCTGACTAAGCTGTACTTTAAGATCAGTCATACCAAGTGGCGTTTGACCTCGAATAGCAAGTCCGCGCTTACTAATATCAACCTCCAATGTACCGTTTAACTGTGCTTTAAAAGGTTTAAGTGTTTCTTCTAGGAAATGAAAAACAGTGCTTGTCGGTAAATCCTTTAAAGTGACATCTATATTCTTTAATTCTAAGCCTCCAAAGTTACTTGAAAGACTCACTTCTTGATCGACTTTTATGTCAGCACTTCCAGTGCCATCCGATACATGAATGCTACCAACCGTTATAACGTCGGGGGTAACTTCTCCATTTAAGGTGATTATTTTTGCATTTAGAAACTTACTTGAGAGTTCCTCTATATTGGCCACAATCTTTGCTTTTGGCAGCATGACGGGTCCAGAGAGCTCCGCTGTTAACGAGATATATGATTCAAACTGTGGATCAATTTTTTCGAAGTTTGGAATCCACTTTGTAAACGAATCATCAGGACCACTAGCTAAGAGTTTCACTTTATCAAAAACTACTTCAGGATAAAAATGAATATTCCCGCTTCCCTCTAATGCAGCCAAACCTTTTTGAATTGATAATTTCTTTAGGCTCGCTCCTTTCGCACCAATACCTATATCGACAAAGAATGATTCTGGAAGCAGGTTCGCTGTAACTGAATGGATATCAATCTTATCAACTTGCGCCTTTAAGTGTAGATCTTCATCCACAAATAAATGAGCATCAGAGACAAATACTTTTTGCTTATCGACATTCAAGCGAATATTACTCAGTTTTAGATTCTGAATTTGAATAGGTGCCTTTTCTAATTTAGAAAAGCTCGCACTCCACTGATCGCGCAGAGCCTTGAGCATGTCTTCAATGGCGACAGTGCTTTTATCTTCCGGTGTTGAACTTTCATACTTTACGTAGCCCTGTGAAAGTTGAACCTCTTCAATAAAAACATCGCTTTTAAAAGCATTTTGAAGCCCATAATTAACACTTATGTAAGAAAATTCGAGTTCAATTTCTTTATGCTTAAATTGAACTTCCTCTAATTGCATACCAAATGGAAAAAGCTCCATTCGAATTTGACCAATCTTAATCTCACCGCCAATATCTTGAGCAATATACTTACTTAGCCTCTTTGAAACGAAACTAGAGAATTGACTACTATGTAGAACTTCTCTCACTGTTATAAAAGCAAATGCCACGAGGGCCAGATAGACTAGAGCAAAGCGATTTATCTTCACTTTTGCTCCAATAACGAGATTTTATACTTTGTTAATCGGTAATTTTCGTTACTTAGAGAGATCTTTTTAAAGATTCGCAACGCTTCCTTCACATTCCCAAGACACTCTAAACTTTCTGCGCAAAGATATCGAACTTCGTTGAGCTCGTTTTGATCTAGAGCACATGACTCTACCAATGACTCAGCAATAACTCTTGCCTGATTATAGTTGCCTATTTCAAAATAGCAACGCGCCTTTAAATAGGATCCGTCTTTAAATGCATCAACATTCACTTCTAATACTTTTTCCAACAACTCGATACAAGTCTCGAACTCTCGTGCTTGTATCAAAGCGACACTGTAGTCTCTATAGTTTTTTACTAAATCAGGGATTGCAATCGACTTCCAGGAGAATGTCATCGCTTGTTTGGTGATTTCTTTTTTCCCTACATATGAATCAATTTCCGCTAGCGTCGAGAAAGCATCCCCCCAGCCACTTTGAAGTGTGGCCGTCTGGACAACACTTGGGCCATCTCCAAATATTTTTTCAAACTTTTGGTTACTGGGATCAAGTTTTCTTAACTCTTTTTCGAGTCTTCTAGCATCGTCTTTTTTGTTTTGATTTAAAAGAAATGAAATTCTATTTTCGAGTGTCTTGATTTGTTCAAAAAGAGATCTTTCTTCTTCGGCAAATAAGTCTTCACCAAGGTCAATTTCAACATCGATTTCTTCTGGTGCCTCTACCGAGAGCGAGCGTTTAAATGCAGACTCAATCCATTGTAGTTCAGGCAACTCAACCTTAAGTCCGGAATTTTCTTTGAGAAAGTATCCAATATGGATTGAATCTGTTTTAACGAAATAGCGAACTATTTCTTGCATGAGTTCTTGATTCGTTCCGTGAATCATAAAGGCATCATAGATTTTTTTAACAAATAATCGTCTATGTCTTTCATCTGTTGTTAACCGACTTGATATCTCCTTAACTGCCTCGACACTCTCTTCCCATGGTGCATCTTTTATGAAATCACTTGAATAATCTTCATGTTGATATGACTTTAAAGCGCTCTCAACATCCCCCTCGATGATTGATATATTGAGTCGCACCTCCTTTTCAACTTTCTCCAGTAGATTAAATTCGCTCAGTAAATCAGCAATTTTCGCTAGCTGGACGACATTTTTTTCCACTATCTTGTTTGGTAGGCGCATGGAAATTTGCTTGCGCAAATTCTCTATTTCCCCTTCACTCGCAAGTGACTTAAGAAGACCGTAGAGATCATCCCAGCAATCATCTTCGGTCAAAACTATTTTATAAATTTCTTTAGCTTTTGCATGACGATGAACTGTGCCATAAGACAACGCCAACTTTCTTAGAATCTTAAGTTTTTGATCTCGCGAGACTTGATCTCTTTGCATGGCCTCAAGTGCAAGTTCACCTAATTGTATAATTTCTAATTCATTAAGTGGTTGTGTACTGAAAGCAGATACAACTCCGCTGATCACTTCTTGGAAGCGACTTTGTTCAAAAGCCTTTTTTAGAGGAACGTAAACGTTCACTTACACTCTCCGCGCCAAGCGTGGAATTGTACGCTATCCCTCTAATTTTACTTGAATTTAGTGGTTAAAAAGTGTGTGGCGTAATTATTGCCGACGAAGTCTTTATGATTGATGATCGAAAGGTGGAGCTTTTTATTCGTTTTAATTCCCTCAATAACCATCTCATTTAGTGCACGATTCATGCGCTTGATACACTCTTCTCTCGTAGGGGCAGAGACTATAATTTTCGCCAACATAGAGTCGTAGAATGGGGGCACTTTATAACCCGAATAAATAAAGTCATCTATTCGCACGCCAATTCCCGCTGGTCGGTGGTAATGATCTATCTGGCCCGGGCAAGGCATGGAAGTTTCAGGGTCTTCAGCATTGATTCGACACTCCATTGTGTGTCCGCGAAAGCTAACATCTTCTTGTTTAATCGTTAGTTTTTCACCTTCTGCCACTCTAATTTGCCACGAGATTAAATCGATCCCAGTTCGTTCCTCTGTTACTGGATGTTCAACCTGAATTCGAGTATTCATCTCCATGAAGTAGAATTTATCTTCATCTTGGTCGTACAAAAACTCGACTGTTCCAACGCTATCGTAGTTTACGTGCTTAGCTAAATTAACTGCAGCATCGCAAACTTCTTTTCTCTTTTCTGGCGTAATGACAGGACATGGGCTTTCTTCGATTAGTTTTTGAAAGCGTCTTTGAATAGTACAATCACGCTCACCCAAGTGAATTACATTTCCGTGCTTATCGCCCAGGATTTGAACTTCAACGTGTCTTGGATTAACGATGTATTTTTCAATGAAGAGAGTATCGTCTCCAAATCCAGCTAGTGCCTCAGTTTTCAAACGCCTCGTCGTTGGAATTAGATCATCGATATCATCGACTCTTTTCATTCCACGTCCACCACCACCGGCCGATGCTTTAACAAGAACAGGAAAACCCATGTTTTTTGCATCTTCAAGAATTTGCTCATCAGTTCTTGTGTTTACAAGAATTGGTTTTAAAACAGGAAGACCTGCTTTTTCAGCTATTTTCTTTGAGAGGATTTTATCTCCCATTTTTTCAATTGCTTCGAGGTTGGGACCAATAAAGGTGATTCCCCATTTATCGCACATCTTAGCAAATTCGCGATTTTCAGAAAGGAAACCAAAGCCTGGGTGAACTGCATCTGCTTCAGTAATTTCTGCAGCTGATAAGATAGCCGGTATATTAAGATAACTCTGTGAACTTTTGGCCGGCCCAATACATACAGACTCGTCAGCAAGTTTAACATGAAGTGAAGACTCATCAGCGACACTATGGACACTAACGGTTGCAATTCCTAACTCTTTACAACTTCTCACAACCCGAACGGCAATCTCACCGCGATTTGCAATAAGTATTTTTTTAAATTTCACAATTAAGCCTTATTTGGTTTAACGCGAAAGAGTACTTGGCCAAACTCGACATAAGTCTCATTTTCGGCGCAAATCTCAACGATTTCACCTGAGATATCAGACTCAATCTCGTTCATGATCTTCATTGCTTCGACGATACAAAGAACTTTTCCAGGCGCTATAGAGTCACCCTCTTTGATATAAACATCTGAATCAGGTGATGCTGAACGATAGAATGTCCCAACAAATGGCGAAGTGATTTCTTTTAAGTTTCCTGCAGGCTTTGCAGCTACTGCACTTGCGGCTACCGGTGTAGCTGCTGGTGCATGATGAGACATTGTGGATGCCACAACAGGCTCACCAGCAAAAGATACCGCGAACTTTTCTTCGCCCTTTTCGTATTCAAGCTTAGTAACACCAGCTTTCTTGGCCAGCTCAATAAATTCTTGTAGTTTTCCAAAAGACATAGAACTAGCCTTTAACACGCTCCATGTACTCACCTGTACGCGTGTCGATTTTCAAAATTTCACCCTCTTTAATAAAAAGCGGGACGTTAATCTGTAGACCTGTTTCCATAACGGCTTTTTTCATTCCGCCTGAAGCAGTGTCACCTTTTAGACCGGGGTCGGTCTCTGTTACTTTTAATTCAACGAAGTTAGGGAGCTCTACTGCAATTGGCTTACCATTATAATAAGTCAGCTTTAGCTTGATACCTTCTTGCAAGTATCCCGACTCTTCTTCAACATATTCTTTGGCCACATGAATCGGCTCAAAATTCGACTGATCCATGAAGTTAAATCCATCTTGATCAGCATAGGTATATTCTACGTCGCGCTCTTGAAGGTCAGGTGCAACTAAACCCGTTGATACACCTGATTTAAAAGTTCGCTCGAGCACTTGGCCGGTTTCTAAATTTCTCATACGACATTTATAAAATGCTGAACCCTTTCCAGGATTAGTGAAGCTCGCCAAAAGAATAACGTAAGGCTTACCTTCCATTTCTACTTTTAAACCTTTTCGTAAATCTGTAGTATCAACCATGCCAGAGACCTTTTTTAATTAAGAGAGCCAATGCGGCTACCAGGTAAACGTCCTTTCCTAGGCCCTCAATAATGCTCTCCACCGCTTGGGCCGTCAACTTGGTGCGACGGTATTCTTCTCTCGCTGTAGTGTTTGATAAATGAACTTCTACTACCGGTTTTGCTACGCTTCTCAGGGCATCCATTAAAGCTAGACTTGTATGTGAGTATGCTCCTGGATTTATAATTAACGCATCATGATCAGACTTTCTTATGCCATGAATAATTTCAATCATTTCACCTTCATGATTGCTCTGCTTCCACTCCAAATCAACAGCATAGGATTGTAATGCGTTCTCGGTAAATCCCTGGATTTCAGGTAGCGTCATATTTCCATAAATATCAACTTCTCGATCACCCAATAAATTCAAATTAGGACCATTTAAAACCAAAATTTTCATGGGATCTCCAACCAACTACGGACGTTGCATCTTTTCTTCGGCGCGTTGTTTAATATGACGAAGAAATGTGTCCAATAACACAGTCGAGCCTGATACTTCATCTTCAGCATCAACTAAGATATTTTGCTTTTCTTCAACCATTTTTAGCAGACGCGAGTGGGCATCTTCTTCAGTTTGTTCTTCCTCGACAACCACTTGGACCTGATCAATTTCTGATATCTTTTGCTTAACTCTCGTGTCACTGGGATTGAGTTCAAGCATTTTCTCAAGCACATCCATCGCTTTTTCGACATGACCTTGAGCTATATAAAGATCAACAAGGGTCAAACTCATAAGCGGTGACTCTTCCGGTTGCTCTGTGATTTCAACGACATCTTCGAGCGAGATCATATGTACTTTTTCAAGTTCTTTCTGTGAATCGCTAGCAATATCAAGATTCGGCTTTTCGAGATCTACCCTGACCCAATCATCAACATCATCCACGGGTGAGGCTTTAAGTTGATCAATTTCAAAAACCTGTGGAGCCGATAACTCATTCTTCTCCGCTATAGGCTCTGCTTCCAAGGCCGTTACTTTGGCAATGCTCTCTGGATCCCTTGGGTTAATAAAGAGAAGGTACTTCCATGTTGCTAGGGCTTCTTGGCCATAGTTTAGCTTTTCACAGCAGCTTGCAAATAATCGCTGCAGTCTAATATTATCTCTATTTGAATCGACCAATGGCTTTAGAGTTGCGTAGACCAATTGAAATTGGTCTAGGTCATAATAACAAAAAGCAAGACCGAGATAACCAAGTACATATGAAGGGTGACGCTTGATTCCCTCGCGGTACACATGCATTGCCTTATCAACCATCGCCATCTTGCGATAGACTTCTCCAAGCTGCGCAAAAACTCGCGAAGATGGATCCTTTGCCAAAGCGTCTTCGAATTTTTTTACAAGCTCAGCTTCCATTAACTTATCCTCTATCTATTAAGCCAGCTTCTTCCTGGTTAATAATCCTAGGAGTTAAGAAGATAATCATTTCGTTCTTAGTCGTCGATGGTGCATAAGGAGTTCTAAACAACCAACCAATGAGCGGAATATCTTTTAAGAATGGAATTCCCGAGTGAGACTCGCTTTTTGTATATGAGTAGATGCCACCCAAAACAATGGTTGAGCCATTATCAACCAAGACATTTGTATTTACTTTTCGCGTCTGTTTATTTGGTGGTGCATCCGGCGAAGGTCTCGTTCCAAACTGTGACTTAGACAAGGCAATCTCAAGGGCGATTGATCCCTCGTTAGTAACCTGTGGTGTAACCTCTAAGGAAAGATCAGCCGATACCTCTTGAAACGATGTACTGGCCGTATCCCCAGCACCAGTTGTGACGGTAAAGCTTGTGGTATCAGTTGTTGAAAGATTGGCTTTTTTCTTATTTTGCGTGATCACTTTTGGACTAGCAATAATCTTACCCTTAGATTCATTTTCCATAAGCTGAAGAGCAAAGTTAAGATCAAGCAGGCGGCCAAATTGACCAATAGAGAGTGAAAAAAGATTTCTCGCTGATTCTCCACTGACTGGCGCTGAACTAAATGAGAAACCTGGGCCCACATCGAGACCGCCACCGCTACCAGATGTTCCCAGGTCTCCAGCGGATGTCGCGGGAGCACCAACAGGATCATAGCCAAAGTTAAATCCATTCTTAAGACCGATTTCTTTTGAATAGGATTCTGAAACTTCAACGATTTTACTTTCAATTAAAACTTGTGGAGTTTGCGTATCGAGAACTTCAATGATTTTTCTAATTTTCTCGATTGTCTCTGTCGTGTCTTTTATAATAAGTGAATTGGTTCGAATGTCTTCAGCGATCGAACCTCTTTCTTTTGTAATATAGCTGGCGATTATAGTTGATAGCTCTTTCGTTGTCGCATAGGAGACAGGAAAGATCTTTGTAACAAGTGGCTCAGTACTTAACGCCGCCAGTTTGGATTCAGCTTCTTGCTTTTTATCATCTGTAGCTCTTTGCAAGCTTTGAACAATTAAGATCTTTCCGTTCTTTTTTGCCACGAGTTTATTCAAAGTAAGAATAGTATCTAAGGCCTGATCCCATGGAACGTTAGTCAGAGATAATGTTAACGGCTCTGTTTTCTTTACATCATCAGTTAAGATAACGTTAAAGCCCGATACATCAGAAATCATTTTTAAAATATCGCTCACAGGCACAGCTTTCACATTGATCGAAATTCTCTTTCCAATGTATTTTTTCTGACCAGACAGAGTAAGATTTTCTAGGATATCGTCAATTGATTCGGTCTTTGGCACCAAAAGTTCAGAGGCCTTAGTTTTAGTACCTGTTACTTTTTCTTCAAAAGCATTATTTTCTTCGATCACACGTTGATTAAAAACTCCAAATCTATTTTCGATTTGAAGAATTATCGCGTTTTCTTTTCTCTTTAAGACTGAACGAACATTGTCTCTTAACTGAATTGCGATTCTTAAATCATTTTTGGATTCTGGCTTTTTATAAGCAGAAACAAAGACCACTGCGCCACTAAACTCAGAAGCATCAAAGGCACGCATGACACGCTCGGTACTGGCCACATCTTCAAGATCGATAATGATCTGCTTATCTTCCTTGATTTGAAATTTACTGGCCTTGACGTCATTGGAATCTAATAGCATTTCAAGCTGGCTTAACTCGCCCTGTTGGGTGAAGTTAATCGCCTTAAGCTCTTTGGCCAAAGCATTAACGCTAAGACAAAGTCCAATGAGGGTGAAGAAAAATCCATTTTTCATAATTATCCTCGAAGAAAATCCTTTTTCTCCAGTTTATTCTAACACTTAAAGTCACCAGGAGTAAAAAATAACGTTTTACTCAACTGTTACGGGCATTATTGTTTCAATATATTCTTCTTGATCATATACGTTCTTAATCTTCTCCACCAAGACGATACCGCCGGGGAGAATTGCCTTCACTTCGGCCTGATTAAAGCCCAGCTTCATGCCTTCTTTAATAATATAGGTCTGAATATCCCCGGCAGCGCCAGCAGTCGTTTGTTCACTAGCAATTTTAGCGATTGCACGCCTTTCATCACCCAGAATAACCCCCGTGATCTTAATTTGATCGAGCGGCACGCCATCAAGAGTGGGAAGATTAGAAAAGATAGTTTTATCCAGCTTATAATCTTTAGTTGAAGTTGACTTAAGCTTGACTGCTTTTCTTTTAAACGGATCGCGCATTTCAAAAGGATTTGTAATATTAGTTTTTGTCCTCTTAAAAAACTCAGGCAGTTTTTTTTCTGCAGCTTGAGATGCACTAAAAATAAATAGGATTGCGAGAGGAAATGCCAACTTCATGCTTTCTCCTCGTCTGTCTCAGTAGCAACTGGTGCAACTTCACGTTGCTCCTTATGATCTGGATTATAACGATAAGCCTCTATGCTCATTTCAGCTCTAATTAGCTGAAAGCGTCCTCGCACTTCAGTTCCAGCATCTTTATACATTCTGATTGATTTTATATTGAGAAGCCTTTCATTTTCTGCGATTTTTTCCATGAGAATTAAAATCTGTAGAAATGTTCCTCTACCTTTTAATTCATATCGCTTTTTAAAATAAAAACCAAGATTCTCTTCTTGCCCTGGAACAATCGATACATCTCTAATATTTAAACTATCGGTAAAGCCTTGAAACATCGCCAAATTCTCTGGATCAGAGATATTACTTGGAAGCTTTTTTTGAAGTGCTTCAACTTCTTGGGCAACCAATTCAATTCTTTTCTTAGCTGATTCAATGTCGGCCATGTAGGTATCAACTTCTTTTCGTTCACGCTTAAGCTTATTGATTCTATTTTGTATAGCCGGAATAGTTCCCTGTTTACTTTCAACCAAGTCAGAGTGCTCAGTGTAAAGGTTATTGAGTTCATACGCTGAGTATAAAATCAGAAACAAAGGAAGGTATTTCATTAGCTTTGCAAACATAACTACCTCCCCATAATCTCAAAAGATTCAACAGTGCCAACAATCTCGTAGGACTCAGTTCTGACTTCTCTACCACCATCGACTTCTGTTTTAGTTTCAGACTTCGCTAAATTCAGTGAGTTTTTAAAGTATGGTGTTTCATTGAGTGTAACAATTAGATCCCCTATTGATTTATAGGAGTCTGCTCCACCTTTTAAAAGAAGCGATCTATCATCTTGAATTGTTAACTCATCAAACCAAAGGTCCTGTGGGGCGACTCTGGCCATTCGCTCAAGGAGTCTCTTGGGAGAAGTCTTCTCTTTTAGAATTCTATCCACTTGAGCGGATCTTTCGCGAAGCTTTTCAATTTGTCTTTTATAGGATTCAAGTTCTTGCTTGACGCCATCAAAGGATTTCAAATCTTCACGTACCGTTTTAGACTGAGCATCCAATATTTCAATCTGCTTATCAAGGGCACGAATTTCTTCCTGCCACACACCGGTCATATAGTTTTTAGGAATATAATAAATAAGGATGGCGACAAAAAGAAGCTTGAAATTGATTGTTCTAACGTCAACACCCAAAACCACGACAGGTTTGGCGTTTTTCTTTTTCTCGATTAAATTAATTTTTATCATTAATCGAGCTCCCGCATGGCGAGTCCTATCACGGACACTCCTCTATGGATCAACTCATCAATTTCATCTTCACTAAAGTCTGACTCATCATAAGAAATGGCATCAAATGGATTGAGCTTTCTAACGGGAAAGCCTAATAGAGCCTCAAGGCCCTCTAAAAGACCGGGTATTTGAGACGATCCGCCAGTAATATAACATCCTGAAAAAGACTCATCTGAAGTTGAGCTAACATAAAAGTCTAATGTTTTTTTTAGTTCAGAAAAAAAGCTTTCAATAACAGAGTCAATAATTTCGACAATTTCCTCTGGCAAGTTGCCGCTTTGATCTCCTGTAATTTTTAAATCTTCTGCTTCTTTATAGTTAACACCCATTTGCCTTTGGATTTCTTCGGTGATCATAAGTCCACCGATATTAATTTGTTTTGCAAATGAGATCATACCATTCTTATAAATAAGAAACTCTGTTTTTTGAGCGCCAATATCAAGCAAAACCCACGAACTTCTCTCTGCAGATGCCAACTCTTCCGCCGCCGAAAGCTCAAAAACATTAACCAATGAAATTTGTAATAAATCGACAATTTTTGGCTTTAATCCAGCAAGAGTAATTACATCTTTGAAGCTATCAATTAAGTCTTTTCTGGCTGCGCCCACAACAACATCAACGCCGCCCCCTTCATTTTCACCAACGATATGAAAAGAGATACTGGAATCTTCAACGTCAAAAGGTATGTATTGCTCGGCTTCCCAGATTACTTGATCTTCAATTTCCTCTGGAGTTCCACCCGCGAGTTGCAATCTTCTTGCCACCGTGTTTGAACCCCAAAGACCGAGGCAGACTAGTGGTGTTGAGAACTTTCCACGCTTATAAGCCTGGACAACGCACTCAACGACTTGCTCTTGGTTTTGAATCTCATCTTCAATCAACGCTCCTTCTGGGAGAGGGATGAATGACTGTCTCACTAATTCAAAATTGCCTTTTTTAGATTTTTTGAGTTCAACAATTTTAACGGCACTAAAACCAATATCAATCCCAACGAGATTGCGAGGCCCAATTTTGAGCGCATCTTTAATTTGTTCGACCAAGTCATCAATGACTTTTTTTGGGTCTATTGGCGTTGACAATCAAACTCCTGCGCCGCACAAAATCCATAATATACGGGCGTAGGCAAATTATACCTGCACGAGGGACGCGATTTCAACCTTTTAATGCAACATGCTTATTAGTACGGAATAAGGAAGTTTTGCCACTGTGCAAAATACTCTGGCAAAAGAAGCTGAATTAATGCTGTGCTGAGTATGTAAGGCCCAAAGGGAATGGATTGATCTCTTTTAACTCGCCCAGAGGCCATAAGCACGATGGTGATTACACTACCAAGCATACAACTTGTAAAAAGATTGATGAGTACGCCCTTAATGCCAAACAAAAGCCCAAGAATACCAAAGAGCTTTATATCTCCCCCGCCAAGTCCAATCTGGCCACGAAGAAGATAAAAAACCCATGTGACTAATAATGGAAAAGAGAATCCAACGATTGCCCCTACGGCTGCATCAAACCAGTTACCTGCAAACCATACTATCACCAAGGCAAATGGCAAAAGCGCTAAGTTTAACTTATCTAGTAACAACTGATGCTTAATATCGATAAGTATATGAGCAGAAAAAATACTGGCCATAAAAAAATGCGAGAGCCCAATCCCCCAGCCTAGTCCATCAAAGCTTGGCCAATTATTAAATATCAAAAGTGCAAGAAAACCGTGCCATAGTTCAAATAAAGGATACTGCCACGAAATTGGCTGTTCACAATTTCTACACTTCCCTTTCAAAATTATAAAAGAGAGAATTGGAATGTTATCATACCAGTTTATTTTCCCTCTACACTTTGGGCAGCCTGATCGCTCAAAAATGATATCTGAGTTAATGGGTAATCTTAGGACAACTACGTTCATGAAACTGCCTATCATCATGCCCCATATGAATGGTAGTGCTAGCTCCAAGACTTGCATTAATCTAAGCTCTTGCGATGAATTAGCACTGATCCCGTTAACAACAACGCAAGAATAAAGCAAAGCGAATGGCCAAGCGTGGCTAAAAGCACCTGTAAATCTAGGTTTTGAACGTAGAGAAGATGATCCTTTAGATTTAGCCTTGAAAAGTTGGGGAGCGAAATATTTACTGTTTCAAGAATCGTGTTAAACAAAGGGGCTTTTGCGAACTGATTCGAAGCTAATAGCGAAGACGATACATATCCTGCAACATAAGCAGTCACACTTAAAAGAATCGCCAACACTTTTGAGCAAAATAAAGAGCATGTTACAACTATTAAAAGCAACAAAAGAGATTCAATAAAGATAAATAAAAGCGCCCAAAACATAAGTGGGTCTAGAGAGCCTCCGAGAATTAAGAAAAGAATAATTGAAAATGGCCCCAAAATAGTGACATTTAAGAAGAGCATCATACTCATTCCTAGTGTGCGACCCAGGAAATATTGCACTTTAGATATTGGTCGAGACAGTATTAAGTAGATTGATCTATTTTCTATTTCATTTTGAATTATACTAACGCCGTAAAAGACAGCAATAAACTTCACTGCGATGGAGGTTAGTCCAACTCCAATATCTAGTGCTATTTTTTCTGGACTACCATACGAAAGCTCAGCAGCAATATAAGAAGCTAATACTAGGGCAAACCCTAAAAATATTATATTAAAAAGGAGTTTGCTTTTTATGGCTTCATTAAATGTATACTGAGAAACTATTAGTATTTTCTTCACTTAATATCTCTATTCGTCTGATAAACGATTTCTTCAAGAGTTGGATTTAATTCAACAAACCGAATAAGTTGAGCTCCATTTGCTCCCAGATCGCTAATAAGCTGATCTCTAGAGTCTTTCATGATTTTTATTTTGCTATAATTATCGGTGAGTCTAACAATCTCGCCATACTTGTCAAAAGGCTTTAGATCTTGAGCTTTAAAAGTTACTTCACATTGTCCGCTAGATCGACTTTCCAATAACTCAGTTACTTTTCCCTCGTAAATCAACGAGCCTTTATCAAGAACAATGAGACTACTGCAGATCTCTTCAATATCAGACACAATATGGCTACTAAAGAAAATTGTTTTCCCTTCTCTGTTTAACTCTACCATAACATCTTTTATTTCTTTTCTTCCCAAAGGGTCCAAACCAGACACAGGCTCATCCAAAATGAGAAAATGTGGATTATGAACAAGGCAGGCAACGAATCCTATTCTCTGAAGCATTCCTTTTGAATAGTTATGAAGCTTTCTATCTAGTGCATGAGCAATCCCGAGTCGCTCGCTCCAAAACTTAATCTGCTTTTTATAGTCTACACGATTCATGTCATGAAGCTTTGCCATATATTCGACAAATTCTTGACCAGTAAGGTTGGCATGAAAGTATGGTCTTTCTGGCAAGTATCCTAAGTTTTTAATGAAGTCTTTATAGTTAGAACCGTAGCTTCTCGAATACCTGACTTCCCCACTATCAGCCTTAATGAAATCCAAGATAATTTTAATAGACGTTGTCTTGCCAGCACCATTCGCCCCCAGGAAGCCACACAACTCCCCGTCTTTAACACTAAAACTAACTCTTCTCAACACTTGAAAGCTAGAAGCAAAAATATCTTTTTTAAATGTTTTGTGTACATCTATCAGCTCAATCATTAATCAATTATAATCGTTTCATGAGTCATAGCAATCTTAAACCTCAGTATTCATTTTTCATTATAGTGCTAATATTATCTGCATTACTTTATTCTGCCTCATGGTTTAATACTTCTACTCCTTTTACTGCACCAACAGTTAGCAAAGAAGACGCAGTTATAAATATTAAACCTGCTTTTTACCAAGGCCTCTCTCTCGGTTTTGCTAGACTTTTAAGTTCGACACTTTGGATCTCCACTTTACTTGAGAGTGATATTGAACACTATAAGGGTGATGGCAACTCTTGGATGTATTTTCGATTTATAACTATTTCTAAGCTTGAACCTAAGTTTTATAAGAATTACTTTTTCGGGGGACAGTATTTATCAATAGTTAAAGACGATGTTTACGGAGCAGACACTTTATACAGCATGGGACTGGAGCAGTATCCCAAAGATTTCTGGTTAAGCTATCATGCAGGCTTTAATGCTGCTTTTGAAATTGGCGACACCTCTTTAGCTTTAAAATACTATGGCAATATTTATCACTCTAAGCGCGTTCAGCAACAATACCCCACCTTGCTTTCTATTATCAACAAGCTAAGGTTGCAAAATGGTGATCTGTCCCTGGGCCAAATCTACGATCTTTTGCTTTCAACTTGGCTACAAACTCCAAATGGAAATATCAAGGTTGTTATCGGTGACTATCTCTATGCAATTAAAGCCGAGATTGATTTAATCTGCTTAAACTCTATCGATGGCACATCTGATAATTGCTCAAAAAGTGATTTTGATGGTGAAGCCTACATCCTTGACCTCAACCAGAAATGGAAAACTGCGAAAGAGTGGACTCCATTTCGCCTAAAGGACAAAAAAAAGAACCCCATAAATCGGGGTTCTTCTAATGGTAATAAAAATTAAATACTAGTAGCCGCGCAATGTATTATTTAGAAGTTTATTTTCAGTAATTGTCCATCTGTCTGTTGCATTGCCAGTAGTACCTGTTCTAATGACACCTTCTGCTGCACCTGTAAAAGTTGTTTGCGTCACCGCTGCTCCAGTAGGAAGTGCGGTATGAGCCGCACCGTTACCAGCTTTTCCGGCGATAAAGAAGTGGTGTCCTGTCTCGCCAGCAGGAGCCGCTTGACCATTGCAACCCGCCGCAAAGCCCGCATTAATCGCCCCAAAGCTAGCAACGTCCGCCACAGCGGCTACACCAACAGCATAATACCTATTTGCTCTTTCAGCTGAAGGATCAAATCCAATATATTGCAAACAATCTGCATAAGTATCGTAATCAGAGGCAGCTGCAACTTGCGCTGAATAAAGAGAAGCCAGCTGTAGTTTAGCTTCAGAACTCTTGGACTTTGCTTGATACTGCTTGAAGTTAGGAATTGCAACAGCAGAGAGAATACCAATAATGGCAACAACCACCATAAGCTCAACGAGTGTGAAACCAGATTGCGTGCGGACTCTTAAGTCCTTAAAGAAATTACCCATACGAACCTCCATAAGCGGTCAATTAAGATGACCTGTTTCTTCTGCACCACTAGAATTGAGATCTAGTAATTTAGAAGTCGGAATTGAAAACTAGCTAATCTTTAACCTGAAACTTTGCAGACATTGAGAGCCCACATCACTTCTTGCCAAGAACTCACTTGCTTTCAATTACATTTTACTCCTAATCGGTACAAAACATTCTATTATTTATTTAATTGTGCCATATCCCGTAATTTCAGCAAGTTAATTTCTAGTTTCCACCGGCCGACATAAAGATCGGAAGGTACATTGCGACCAGAACTATTGCCACCATGCCACCTAGGAACACGATAATAAAGGGTTCGATTAGCTTGGTCATATTGGTTACTAGCTCGTTCACTTCGTCTTCAAAGACCTCTGCCACTTTCTCCAGCATGTCGTCGACGCGCCCAGTTTGTTCACCTACGCGAATCATCTGACTAACCATATCGGGAAAATAATCAATCTTTGTCAGTGGTTCCGTGAGTGTCTTACCTTGTTCAATAGCTTTTCGAACCGTTTTTAAGTCTTTGGCCACAACGCCATTATCAATGGTCTCGACGCAAATTTCCAAGGAATCAATCAGCGAAACACCAGAACTAAGAAGGGTCGACATGGTTCTACAAAAAGATGCGAGATTTCCTTTAACCACAATCGGACCAAAGACGGGAAGTCTCATCATGAAGTGATCAAAAGCAACCTTGCCAGTCTCTGTTTTAATATAGTTTTGAAGCAGAATGACCAAGACGATTAATCCAGGTATGCCAACTAGGGAGTATTCTTGAATAAAGTTTGAGCAGTCGATCACCATTTGCGTAATCCACGGCGGCTCCTGTCCCGTATCTTTAAGCATATCGACAAATTGCGGTACAACAAAGGTCATCAAACCCCAGATCACGGCCAGTCCAACCAAAACAACAATTGCAGGATAGGTCATCGCGGATTTAATTTGAGCTTTAATCTTCTCGGCGCGGTCCATATGCTCGCCAAGCTTTCTTAAAATTTCATCGAGGATACCACCGGCTTCACCCGCTTTAACTAAGTTACAATAAAGGCGATCAAAGCCCTTTTGCTTTCCCATCGCTTCTGCCAAAGTTTTACCTTCACCGACATCAATGGATATGGTTTTGACGGCATTTTTAAGTGATGGGTTTCGCTCAGACTTAAACAGAATCTCCAGCGCTTGAATAATTGGAACACCGGCATCTGTCATAATTGCTAATTGTTTCGTAAAGGTCATTAACTCTTTGGGACCAAATGATTTAGCCAAACCTTTGGCCACCATCCACTCACCGATATCAAACTCTAAAAAAGATGGGGGCGTGATTTTTTTTACGCGAATCCCTTTCGTACGCAAAGTTCTGCGTACTTCTTTTTCATCAGCAGCATTAATGCTGCCGCTTTCTCGCTGGCCGTCCTTATTGAGGCCTTCCCAGCCGTAATTCGCCATCGTTACGATCCCTCTTTAATTATTCTTTCATTCCAAGCTTCTTAGCTAGTTCTTCTGGTACTGTGGCATAGCTCATTGCTGTTTCTGGAGATATAAGACCAGACTCAACAAATCTGACCAGAGACTGGTTCATTGTCACCATCCCTGTTTTGTCCTGACCAATCTGCATTTGAGAATAGATTTGGTGAACTTTATCTTCGCGAATCAAATTCCTAATACCAGAAGTCGGAACCATGACTTCCATCGCGGCCACTCGCCCCGGCTCAAAAGACTTAGGAATAAGTTGCTGTGCAACGACGCCTTGGAGCACGAATGATAAGAGAGTTCGAATCTGTTCCTGTTGATCAGAAGGAAAGACGTTCACAATACGATTAATCGTCTGAACGCACGAGTTCGTATGTAGCGTACCAAAAACTAAGTGGCCCGTTTCAGCAATTGTAAGTGCCGCTTCAATTGTTTCAGCGTCTCGAAGTTCCCCCACCAAAACAATATCGGGATCTTGGCGAAGGAGTGATTTAAGTGCTCTATGAAAAGAGAGCGTATCAGTACCAATTTCACGTTGATTCACAATACAGTTTTTATGTGGATGCACAAATTCAATAGGATCTTCGAGCGTAATAATGTGACCGGCTTCCTTTTCATTCAATCGGTCAATCAAGGCCGCAAGCGTTGTGGATTTACCAGAACCTGTTGGCCCAGTCACAAGAATTAACCCGTTCGAGACATCTGTCATCTCAAGTAAAACATTCGGCAAGTTCAATGCCTTAAAATCTGGAATAATACTTGGAATTGTTCTAAAAACTGCAGCTACTCCGCCTTTAGAGTAAAAAACGTTCGCACGAAAGCGGGCCAGTCCTTTAATGCCAAAAGAAAAATCAAGCTCCAAATTCTTTTCATATTCAGCGCGCTGGTTTTCAGAAAGAATTTGATAGACGAGACGCTTTGTATCTTCTCCGCTAAGCGAAGGAATTTTAACTCTCACAACTTCGCCGTTGACTCTAAGTCCTGGAGAAGAGCCAACCGTAATATGTAAATCCGATGCTCCACTGTCAATCATCAGCTTAAAGAGTTGCTGGATTTTAACTTCTCCAGCTCCACCTTGCTTTGTTTTAGTAACTGTTTGATCCGACATGGATGCTCCTTAAAATTTATCCGAACCCGAGTTCATCACAGCTTCATCGAGAGTTGTTAGCCCTTGCGCAACCTTCGTTAGCGCCGACATTCTCAGTGTCTTCATTCCATCTTTAATGGCTTGTTTTTTAATATCATCAGAGGACGAATTTCTTAGAATCAAATCTTTGAGTCCTGGTGTCATTCCCATAACTTCATAAATCGCCACTCGTCCCTTATAACCAGTATTATTGCAATAATCACAGCCTTCGCCTTTGTACACTTTAATCTTAGCAGCTGACTGTGGCGCGATTCCGCAGGCGACAAGTTCTTCTACACCAACTTTATGTTCGACTTTGCACTCAACACAAATACGTCGACACAGTCTTTGAGCGACAATCACATTGAGAGCGCCGACAACAAGAAATGGCTCGATACCCATGTTAATTAAGCGGGTCACTGTTGCTGGAGCATCGTTGGTATGTAATGTAGAAAGAACAAGGTGACCAGTAAGAGCGGCCTCTACGGCAATCTCTCCGACTTCAAGGTCTCTAATCTCCCCCACCATAATGATGTCGGGGTCTTGTCTTAAAAATGATTTCAAAGCAGAAGCAAAGGTCAGACCGATGTCCCGGCGAACGTTTACTTGATTAATACCTTGAAGGTTAAATTCAACTGGATCTTCAGCTGTTGAAATATTGGTTGCGACTTTATTAAGATCAGCAATAGCAGAATAGAGAGTCGTCGTCTTACCAGAACCTGTAGGACCTGTGACCAAGCACATTCCAAACGGTTGATAGATCCCTTCTTTAAAAACGGCCAACTGCTTTGCTTCAAAACCAAGCTTCGTCATATCGAGTTGAAGATTCGAAGAGTCTAGGAGTCGAAGAACAATCTTCTCTCCAAAGAGTGTGGGCAAAGAAGAAACACGATAATCAATTGGAGCGCCACCAATCTGCAATTTAATACGACCATCCTGGGGCTTTCGCCTTTCGGCGATATCCATTTGGGCCATAATTTTAAGTCTCGAGATCATAGGAAGCATTAGCTTCTTTTGAGGCTCGGCCATTTCGACTAACTTACCATCGATTCGAAAGCGAATGCGAAAAATTTTCTCATAAGGTTCTATATGAATATCAGAAGCTTTCTTAATAAATGCTTCGGCCAAGATGCGATTAACAAACGTAACCATCTCTGTGCCAATATCTTCTTCTCTTACTGTTTCGTTATCCTTGCCCTGATCAGGAAGAACTTCCTTAATAGTAGAAAGCAACTCATCAATTGATTCTGTTACACGAGAATAGATTTTTTCCCATGCAGATAAGTTGGTCAGAATAAATTCTACAGGACTTTGGAAAACAGATTGAAGCTCAGCTCGCAGCTGAACAACAGAAGGATCAAAAATGGCCAAGCTAACGGCGGAAGAGCTTTTTTGAATCGGAAGCATTCTATACTTAAGCACGTCTGACTTTTTAGATAGTTTTAAAATGCGTTCTTTAATTTTAGCTTTTGATAAGTCGATGAAAGTTAAATTGTAATTTTCAGCTAATTGCTTAGCAAACTTCACATCATCAAAGAAATCGAACTGGAGCAGACCAAATTCCGAGACCGTGTTTGGGTCTTTATCTAGCATTAATGGGCGCAGGTCCTTAATCGGTACCATTCCCGTTTTGCTGATGACTTCGGCAAATTCCTTTCTGAACATAGAGCGTCCTATTAATTTATATGTCTATGTTATCGGAATCACAGAATTTATGTTTAATTTTTTACGCTAGACCAAAATGCCGCTGCATCCTTTGCTTGTGCTCTAAGCAGATTAAGCCCATCTGTGTAGCGTTTATCGCGCGCAAAAATAAGCTCGTGCTCTTTATGCGCATAGTTTAAGTCCCAAAAAACTGCACTACCTGGAATTTCAGCACGAAAAACAAACTCCCTAGCACAACAATTCACGATCAAAATGTTTTTGTCTGATAACTTTTCAAAATTCATTTGCTCAAAAAGATTGGGAGTTTCACTTCTTGACCACTGTTCATACTCTATTTTTAAATACTTACATGCCAACGATGTAACTCGTGCCATCGCACCTGAGCCCAGTATAATGACCGAGCGTCCTTGCGCCATATTTGGCAATAGCTTAAGCAGGGCCGTGTAATCAGTATTAGTAGCCACAAAGCTATTATTAACACTTGCAACACAATTAATGGCATTAAGCTTTTTGACGCTTTCATCCGCAATCGTAACTGATTTTAGAAAGTGCTGCTTATAGGGTGCGGTAATATTAAGACCATCAAGATCTTTAAATAGGATCTGCAGCGATGGAATTGTTATTTCGTTTTGAAAATCTAAGAGTTTGTACTTTACCTGATTTTCACCATAAATTTCTTGATAAAGCTTGGGCGAAAGACTGTGACTTATATTTTTACCCAGTAATGCTAACCTTAGCACGGCCAACTCTTTGCCACTTCAGCATCCTTAGCTATTTGCGACTTAAGCTCTTCAACACTAGAAAAGCGCTTTTCTTCTCGTATTTTTCCTAAAAAGATGACTGTCATTTCTTCATCGTAGAAGTCATCAATACTCGACAGAATATGGGTCTCAATTGTCATATGCAAGCTGTCATTAAAGGTCGGATTAAAGCCAATATTTGTTACTGACTGGTGGGTCTTTCCACGCAACACGGCTTTTGTCGCATACACACCAGTACTTGGAGCTATGAGTTCTTCTGCTATTTGTAAGTTAGCCGTTGGATAACCAATTCCTTTACCTCGTCCTTTGCCTTTTACAACTTTTCCTTTTAGAGAAAAGTTTCGACCAAGAAAATTTGAAACTCGATCAACATTACCTTTTCGGATAAGCTCTCTAATTACACTCGAAGAGATGTGTTCTGATTTATCACCGCAAAATTCCTTCAGGGCCACTAACTCTATGCTGCTATTTTTTAGCATTTGGTCGAAAGTCGAAAAGTCCCCCGTTTTATGTGCACCAAAAGCAAAATCATACCCCAGGCATAACAACTTCATGCTCTCTACACTTTGAACGTACTGCTCAACAAATTGATTGGCAGTTGTTGCACTAAAATCTCTGGTAAAGGGAATTTCAACTAAGTAATCAACACCAAGAGACTTTAGAAGTGATCTTCTTTCCTCATAGCCAGAAACAAGAAATCCACGCATCGCTCGCAGAATTTGTGCGGGGTGAGGAAAGAATGTTATCACGACGAATTTAAGGTTCTTCTTTTTGCACTTTTCACGAACCTGCTCAAGCATAGCTATATGACCTAAATGTACTCCATCAAAGTTTCCAATTGTGGCACCAAAGGCACCGCTGTCAATTTCTTTTGTATGGCTAACAATCTTCACGAAAGACTCTTGATTAGTTTTTTAAACATTCTTTTTTGGGGCTTTAACTTCGCATCATTTGAATTGCGTGAGTAAGTAGTTGATCTAAGTGAATTAATGAGCTCTGTAAAGTAAGCTTTGACATCATCTGGAAGATTTTTGTTCGCGATAACTGAATCTAAATCGCTTTCACTAACAGATTCAATTTCATTAACAAACTGATATAGGCCCTTAAAGTCAACACCTGTAGACAGTTGCTTTTTATAGATTAACCACAACCTCTCTTTTCTAGAGACTGTACTTAGTTGAAGATTGGAAAATAGCGCCAAAAAGAGAATAAGACTTGAGACTAAAAGAATAATGCGTGAGACATTGCCGAGCGGATTATTGGTAAGGACCGAACCAAACGGGCTAAGCGGCGTTAATGCCGTTTCAAACTTAGCAACCGCAGTAGGGCCGTCGGTGAAGTTTTGAGGCTGAGCTTTTATATTAGCTTGACTGGGACGAGCGCCACCACCCCCTACAACCTCTAGTTCTGGAATAGTTATCTCAGTTGTCTTATAGCTCATTGACTCGGGATCAAAGACTGATAAACGAAGTTGCCTTGAGGCCAACTTCATTTGACCTCTTGGAAGATAAGTATACTCAAGGACTTTACGCGATTGATCTGGAGAGATTTCTTGAATCTCAGACCTAGTATCAAAACTTTCAAGATCTGGATGACTATACAAAACGGGATCATCCATTTTCTCTAACAAACCAGGCCCTACGATCTCAAGCTTCGCTTCGACAGGCTCATTGGCCAAGAACTTCGTTTTATTCATGATCAGAGAAAATTTATGCTCACCAATCAGTCCAGTAAAGCCCTCTGGAATGTTATCAAGAGGTGCTTCACTTACTTTAATTTTTATAGGAGCACTTGATAACGTCACATTCCTCATGTCTCGAAGCCCAAACCCTCCGGCTCCACCAAATCCGACTGAAACCTGAATCTTCAATGGATCAATTGTGAGTTCGCCTGTTTTTTCGGGAAATAATCGTGCTGAATATTCTTTGCCTCGTTGATAGATAAGTCCACCACGTTCAACTCGTTCTGGTGTTTGATCCACATTTTTAAAGCGCTTTAAAAAGCCATTAAGCTTAGGATATTCCTTGAGTTCTTTGTTATAGATTGGAACTCTTGTATAGAGATAATAGTTTACGAAAAAGCCTTCTCCTTTATAAGCTGTCTCCTTTGATGGAACGGCTTCTAAAAAATAATCTTTCGGTCTTTCAGCTTCTCTAAGCACTTGTACGCGAATATTATCCTTTTTAATTGTTTTTTGACCGACGCGTACATTGAAATCACGCAAATAAAAGCTACCTGTTCTATTTGCCCTGAGTTGATAGATAAACGTCATTGTTTTTTGAGAGGTAAATTGTCCATTAATCAACTGAGTTGTAAAGGACACTCCCCCTTTTCTTCTTCCTTCTACGTTAAGACCACCTGGATCGAAACTAATAAAAGGCTCTTCATTGCCCTCAAAAGCTATGGTAACAAGCATATCAAAGCTTTCATCTTGCACTGGTCGCTCAGGCTTAAAATCAATATTGATCTGTCCCCAAACGGACAAGCTCAATAATAATGTCAAAAGCATGGAGAATACTTTCATTTTACCAATCCTTTTTCTGCCTTGAATTATCTCTGTCCTGAGTAATGGTATCGATAAATTCACTTTGAAGTGCTCGGTCGTCTTGCATGAGTTGCTTGAGTAATGCTGGAACTTTCATCATACGTCTTTTCTTATCAATTTCTCGCTCACGTTGGGCCAGATTAGTGATTTTTTGCTCTTGTTTTTGTTCACCGCTCTTGGCCTGATCTTCTTTTTTTTCTTTTTCATTCTCTTCTCCATCTTGATCATCGCCTTGCCCCTCAGAGGACTTGCCATCTTTATCGTTGCCGTCACCACTTTTGCCCGATTTTTTATTCTTACTTTCCTTGCCTTCCTCGCCGTCTTCCCCTTGGCCTCCACCACCACCGTTTTGCGCCAAATACTTTTTAACATTAGAATGAATGGTGCGCTCAAGCTCAATATCTTTGCCGCCATTCTGTTTTAAGGTTTCATATAAGACTTCGAGCCCTTCCGCTTTCCCCTGGGCCAACATCGTTGCTCCAAGATTTGCTTTAGCCTCTGGCGAAAGTTTTTGACTCGCTTCTTTGTAGAGCAATTCAGCCTTTTCCAGTTTTTTATCTTTTACAAGTTCAAAAGCTAGTCCCTGCTTTCGCTCTGCTGACCAATCCGAGCTCAAATCAATCGAGTTTTCTTCTTCTTGAGCGTTTACTCCTGCGACCGACAAATGCACCAACAGCAAAAGGCTTATGAGTACGTATGATCTCGTTTGTGTAAAAACTACCGACAATATATAAAAAAGTATCCCAATTGCGACAAACCATTGTGACAGAACGGGCCTAATCTTGTTTTGATCGACTCCACTAGATTTAGTCGCACCTTCACGAAAGAAATTTAAAACCTCTTCGGTTGGTAGGTTAAAAGACAAGACAACCCATTTTTTAGAGCGCTTAAAATGCGAGGCGAGTTTATCTAAGTAGGCTTCATCTAGCTTTGAGATTACTTCTTTATTCATATGTGTTTTATATCCAGAGAATGTTCCTCTTTGTGTGCGCATAGGAATTTTCCCACCAGAAACAGTTCCAACACCAATGACAGCAATACTTATCCCATCTGGTGCTTCAAAATTTAATGCCGCTGTATTCTCTTCTGCATCAGTGATGAGTAATATATTTCCACCTGGACTTCCGTTTGAAGTCTCCTGCTTCAACGACTCGACAATTTCAGCTAAGGCAGAAGTTATATTACTGCCCCCCCCTCTAAGTCTTTCATCCTCAAGACCGGCCAACCTGGCATCAAGCAAGTCAATATCATCGGTAAAGGGGACAAGCCTTTTAGAGATATCTGAAAAGACGTTTATTGAAATTTGATGTCCTACGGCGTTTTTTACAAAGTGCCTGGCAACTGTTAACGCTCGCTTAAACCGGTTTGGCTGAACATCCTCAACCAACATACTTGACGAGGTATCAATGAGGATAATTGTTTTTTGGTCTGATAATGGCGTATCCACCTGCTCTTCATAACCCCGAAAGTCGAGAAGCGCTAAGCAAAAACATACAATACTTAAAACGAATGTTATCTTACCTAGGTAGTTTCGAATGTTTGGCTTAAGCCCAAAGCAATCTCTCAGCCACATAAAGTATTTTTTATAATCATAAATCCAAAAAACTAATACGAGAATGACAATCAGCGAGAGATACGGAGCGTATCCAAGTTTAAGGAATGTCATACAACCTCCCTTAGTCCGGCCCAGCGTCCAATAAATGAAAACGCCAAAAGCAAGCAGCCAATCGCTAGCGGCTCCCAGTAAAGTTCCTCAAAAACTGCACGTCCACTCTTTTCAATTTTTGTTCGCTCTAGTTCATTAATTTTAGACAGTACGTTCTTCAACGCCTCTTCATTATCGGCACGAAAAACCTCTCCTCCAGTCATCGAAGCAATTTTTTTCAGCGTATCGACATCGAAGCTTCCTCCTGGAATATATTGAAACCTTTGTGTTCCAAAGCCTCCCGGAACAGGAATTCGAGCATCTCCATTTCCACCAATTGCTATTGCATAGACTTTTATACCTGCGGCCTTTGCCTCTTCAGCAGCCTGGATGGGTGTCATTGTTCCCACATTGCTAACACCATCAGTAAGCAGAATAATCACCTTGTTTTTTGCTAATGACTGTAGACCTCTAGCGACACCAAGGGCCAGCGCATCTCCGATATTAGTTCCACTACCTAGAAATCCAGTTCGTATGTCCGAGATAGCTCGCTTAACCAAATCTAAGTCTGTAGTCAGAGGTAAAAGAGTAAACACTTTTTCAGAAAACATAACGATTGCTATTCGATCTGTAGGGCGAAGCGATACAAATTCCAAGATCTTGTCTTTTGAAACCTCAAGCCTATTGGGCCGAAAGTCATCTGCCATCATTGATAAACTTACATCCACCACAAAGATGACATCATTGACTTCCTCTGGGTCAGTTATAAAACCTGCAGGTTTTTTGGGAAGAGTCATCGAAAAAATGACAAAGCCCCAGCCGACAATACCGACAGCGACGATAAACATCTTCAATACACGTATCTTCAAAGTGGCCTGTTGCTTTATAGCGGGGATAATGGGCTTTTTGGCAGGATAAAACTGTGCATACAGCCACACAAAGGCCGCAATGCCTGCTAATATGGCCCAAATATAAGTTTTACTTTCAATCATGAATCAACTTTTCTTTTTTCTCTATTATATTCTGTAGCTCGACTTCGCTCCAGTTTTGCTTAAACTGAATTTCATTAAGCTGACTTAGGAAGTCGTCTTTATTCTTTATCTGTAAATGAACTTCTATTTGCGAGAGATCTTTGGCAAGAGCCTCGATTAAGTCTCTAGACCCTGCTTCTTTAATTCGCTCTTTTAGTCTATTTTTCAGCTTTACCTGTTCTTTCTTTTTTCTAAGTCGATAAATGATAAAAACTAAAAGTCCAATAATGAGAAGGCTAGAGCTTGCTCCACCGACATAAGTCATCATTCTTTGCGTACTCTGTAATTCATACTCCGGTTGCTCAACAAATGAAAATTCTTGCGCTGGCGGGGCAGTAGCAATTGTTGTAATCCTTCTAATTTCTATAGGAATTTGTTGCTTTGAGATCTCAATCGAAATTTTATCTTTAGGCTTCAAGGCTTTTACCACGGCCATGACGGCCTTCAACTCTGCAACTTCTTGATTGTGCATCGACAGTTCGCTCGAGATCACTTTTATAATGTGAAAATTCTCACCTAGTTTCGTTTTATCGAGTTTAAGCAGATTTTCATTATTCCATTCATTTGAAACAGGCCATATCCGCAATACACCTTCAAAAATAGCCCCTTCCTCAAGTGACACACTCCCATTAATTAACGGAGTAAGCTCTCCTTCTAATGAAGCTGCATCACAACGAAAGCTCAAGGCAAAGAGGAGTATAAGCAATATCTTCATGACATCTCTCTCACAAACTGCTCAAGATGACCGTCTTTCATTCGTATCGGAACTACGTGCTTAAGCGCCTCTTGCTCAAGTTCATCACCCAGATGCATTTTAGTAAATTGCCCTGCTCTTTTTAAGCCAGGACCAAAGACTGCATAGGGTAGGTTAATACTTTCATCAATTGGTGCAATGACTCTAAAACATTGCACGTGGGAGTGACGCGCAAGATGAGTAATTGCACTACCGCGAATTTGTCCCAAAAAATCAGAGAGAATAATTACTTCTTTTTTTTTGTATAATAATTTATTTAGTTTGAAGTCGAGTTTAGCTTGATCGACGTCTTTTATTTCCATCACACGATCATAGGCAACTTCTAAGTTATCAGTAAGCAGCTCTTGTTTTTTAAGCATCTCAAGCATTGCTCGCATGCCCTTTTCTCCACGCATCTTTGGTAGTTCATAAATATCATTGGTCACAAGAACTAAATGAACCATGTCGCCAGTTTTATCTGCCATAAGATACAGCATGCAAGCAATTTCGATACATGCTTGTAATTTAGAGACCCCACTACTACCGGCCAGTAGTGTGGGAGAAACTTCTAGCACCAAAATAATTTCTACATTGCGCTCTTCTTCAAATGTCTTAATATAGGGATGAGATGTTTTGGCCAGCATCTTCCAGTCAATAAATCTTACATCATCACCATGTGAGTAGACTTGATGCTCTTTAAACTGAAGTCCAGTACCACGAACGCGTGACTTTAAAACTCCAATTGAATAGGAGTTTGCATTTTTGAAAAATCTCGTTTGAGATTTAGCTAAAACTTTTTTAACTTCAGCAATATTAATCATTAAATCACGCGCTCCGCGATTTTCAGGCAAATATCTCTGGAGTGAATTTTATCAACCATGGCCTCATAGCTTAAAATCACACGGTGACCTAAGACTGACGGAACCACATGCAACACATCTTCAGGGGTTACAAAGTCTCTACCTTTTAGGAATGCAACAAATTTTCCAAGCTTATACAGCCAAATTGTTGCTCGTGGAGATGCGCCGGCGGCAATTGCACCATTATAGGCTGAATCGAAATAATCTGAACCAGGTCTGGTTGCATGTGTCACTCGTACCAACATGTCTTTTATTTTTTCATCAACATACACCGCTTCAACTTTCTCTTTTAAGTCTTTTATATCGCTTGTCGACATGACTGCATCATTTTGAGTGATACTTTCAAAGTTTAACGCCAAAATATTTTTTTCTGCTTCAAAATCTGGATAATCAACACTCACCTTCATCATAAACCGATCAAGTTGCGCTTCTGGCAATGGATAGGTTCCCTCTTGTTCAATCGGGTTCTGTGTAGCAAGAACAACAAATGGACTTGTCAGTTTATGAGTATTTTCACCAATTGTTACCTGCTTCTCTGCCATAGCTTCCAAAAGTGCAGCCTGAACCTTAGCAGGAGACCTATTGATTTCATCGGCAAGTAGGAGCTGAGTAAATATGGGTCCAAACTTTGTTGTAAACTGTTCTGTCTTCTGACTATAAATCATTGTTCCGATCAAATCAGAAGGTAAGAGGTCTGGGGTGAATTGAATCCGCTTAAAGCTCAAGTCGCAAAGCTTTGCCATCACCGACACGCTAAGGGTTTTACCAAGTCCAGGCATTCCTTCAATCAGCAAGTGACCTTCACACACTAGTGCTGCCATGATCGAATCAAGTAAATCATCTTGACCAAAAATAACCGACTTGGCCTTGGTTAAAACTTGATCTATTTTTTGTCTGTCATTCGTACTCATGAGATCCTCAGTTATTCAACGCGATATAGCGCATATTTAATATAGTTTGCATTATCTTTTAAACTTGCAATCGGATGATCTTTAGCCTGTATACCAATATCTCTTAACACTAAAGATTTGCCTGCTTGGCGAGCTTCATTCTCTACGATATTCGTTAATTCTTCGAGACTAATATATTTAGTACACGAAGCTGCAACCAAAGTTGACTCAGCAGACAACAGTCGAAAGATTCTACTATACAACTTCTTGTAACCTGAAATTGCTTGTTGCTTTTGCTTAATTGATTTGCAAAAAGCAGGAGGGTCACATATGACTACATTCCAGTACAAGCCGTCTTTCATAGCTTGATCCAAGAATTTAAAAACATCTTGATGGTGAAATGTAGCGTCTGCACCCGATGAAACTTTCTTCATATTACTTAAAATAATATCTTCAAAGTTAGCCTGGTCAACGAAATCTACACTCTTGCAACCGGCCCTTGCCGCCTGTAAGCCCCATGAGCCTAGATATGAAAAAAGATCTAGTGCTTTTGTTTTAATAATCTCTTCATTACTTAAGTAGGACTCAAACTTATTTCGATTATCTCTGTGATCAAAGTAGAATCCTATCTTTTGCATTCTACCAATCGGCAACTGATAAGTTATTCCACTGTCGATGATGGTTACAAGCTCATCTTCATTCCACTCTTGATTAAACTCAGGCAAGCTTTCAGCTTCTCGGTACTTTTTACGATCTAAGAAGTAATTTTTTTTAGCAGGATAAATTTCATTTAAAATCTCTTTTATCTCTTTTCTATACCTATCCATTCCCGCTGTATTAATTTGAATAAAGGTGTGATCTTTATAGGTATCAATAATTAGCCCAGGTAAATTATCGCTCTGGCCGTAAACAATCCTTTGTCCCTCATTTTTGTAGCAGCCCGCCCGAAGGCGTAAAGCGAATTGAATTCTTTGTTTGATAAAGGATATCGGTTCGATTGATTCGTTACTCATAATCCAAAGAGTTGGAGTATCTTTAGTAAATGGGTTTCCATAAGCAAGCCATGAATCTACATCACTATTGAGAACAAACCATTCACCAGGAGTTATACTTGGAAAAGTAGTCGGCACTTCTTTTTGATAGAAAGATTTCTTTCCATTTTTAATTTTGGCACTCATGTTTGAGTCGATACTAATGGTGCGCATAGTTCCCCTAAATCTATTCAACCATTTGATTATAAAGGGGAATTAATCTTAAACAAGACGCGGAAATCAATCCCTTGGAGAATGGATTGTTATCAGATCAAGAGAGTCGGACATCCATTTAGACATAGTAGCAGTATCTTCAATCGGGGCGAGGATATATTTTTGCCAAGTAGACTCTGTGGCACTCACGCTTTTAAGTATTTTCATCGGTTCGTGGTAATGCTCATTATTTTTGCACACAACAATTTCGCCACTTGGTTCACAAGCTCGAGTATAAGCCGATCTTTTTATATAATCAGCCAGACCGGCCGCATTTCCAAGCTCTATAGCGCTTGCAGCGGCCCTTAGTGCGACACTATCATCAGCATCACTAGAGTGATCTTTAAGCATAAGCTGTGATAGAGCTGAGAGTAAGTCTGCTGCGACTTGAATATCTTTTGTCTTAAAGGAATCAAGTGCCAAGGAGAACAACCCAATCCTTTCATCATCTGAAAGCGCAAGCTGATTGAAGTATGAATAGCCCACTTTTATGAGTGCTAGATAGGAATCATTTTCATCAACTATATTGCGAGCAATGTGATCAGTTATTGGATGAATAGCAAATAAGACGTCTTTTAAAGATTGTGTTGACCAGGGTTTCGATAACTCATCATAGTGATTCGCACTCCAAGTCATAAACTGTAAAAGCTTATTCCAATTACAAGCTTGGCCAGCATCGCAGACGCTAGAACTTATAATTAATATATCCCCAATAATATCTTCAAACTTTCTAAGTTCTTGATAGGTTAGAGGGTCAATAAAATCGATGACATCTTCAACGATACTTGAATGATCTGGGTGAAGCGCCTGCAAAAAGCTAACGAGCGTGTCATCCGATACGGCACTATCAAATCCACGAAGGAATTGAGCCGATATAAGATTCAAGGACTTTGAGTTAATGAACGCATCGAAGTTTTCCGGGGTTCTAGCAAAGCGATCTCGAGTCCAGCGTGCCATATTTGAAAATGCTGATATCTCGGCTAGTTCAGATAAGATTTTCCCGTTATGTTTCCTAAGCTGTCTTTTGGTTTGTATCCACGGGATATTGAAGCCATCTCCATCCTTTTTGAACTTAACTATTGTTGAGATCTGACTCACTTTTGATGAACTTGCCACTACAGAGCCAAGTAGTGCCTTCATATAGTCACCATAGTTGAGTCCATGAAGCTGAACGTCCATTAATGATGGAAAGGCTTCGACAGCATTTTTCGCCATCCGTTTTTCGTTGCGGCTCATAAACTTTCCGCAAAAACCTGCTTTTACACAAATCTTGAACATTTTGTATTTGCTTTCTACAACACTAAGATAGTCATATGACTTGGCGACAGAGTTTTTATAGTGAGCTCCAAGATAATTTTCATCAAAATTTACATCTCGAATAACTACCTCTATTCGCTCCATTGCTGTTGTCTTTTGTACTGAACTCGAATCTTGAGCTATATAATTCAGATCTTGAACGTTATAAGGGAATCCTCTATTACTAAGATCGTAAAACATCGACAGAGACTCTTTAATTGATAAATTTTGATTATGTGTTTCTCTGGCACGTAAAGGAATGGGAACACCTGCGCTGGAGTCTAGGGCCTTAAGGAATAATCTTGCTGCGATTGGTGACTCAGTATCGTTACGTTTAGTAAGAAGCTCTATAAATTTTTTAGTAAAGTCCAAGAGCTCTTGCTTATCTGGACAAGCTGTTCCGCCAATTGATTTATTCAAATCATTTTCACAACTTAATTTACGATCTTCTTTGGGATATTGTTTTTGCGATAACTCTGACCAATGTCCCGATTCCTTGTGCGCAGCAATCGATCTAAGAAGCTTGCCTACATTTTCCATTAAAGATTTGTCTGTGATGGCCGCAGAAATTTGTAACAATGCCTTAGATCTAAAATCTACATAAGACACACTATCATCTTTAAGAATTAACTGAGATAGTAAAGTTGCTATTTCAAAAAATTCTTTTGAACCCAGGTTTTTTCTGGCGCTTACAAGAAGCCTCTCCAGATCATCTTTACCACCAATTTCCATCTGAATATTCTTGGCCACCATAATCAACGATTGCATTACCTGCTCATCTAACAAGCCTCCACTGGAAAACAGCTCAACACCATGATCAAGTTTGTACTGTATACCAAGCTCGCTCAAGAGTTTTAGATTTTTTAATGTCACTTGAGAGTCAAATGGTCTGCAATCAGTTGGGAAATGCTTGATTAATACATCTAAATCTGTCGACGCAAGATTGCTCAGACATTTTGAAGAGATGAAGCTATCTTCATCTCTAAAAGTAAAAGTTTGGCGATTAGGGTTATTGGCCGGCAAGATTGATCTAATTTGCTCTGCCCACTGTGTTAGCCTCTCTCCATTTATGAAGAGTTCAATGACTTTAAGGATATGCTCCCTTGAGAAGAAGCTTGAGAATTCGGCCAAAACTTCTTTGCCACTTAAGTTTGAAGCAATATCCTTTAAGCTTTCAAACGTTAGTTCTGCTTTACTATCTAGTTCCAACAGTTTGATGATCGACGGAATTCTATCCAATAAAACGGTATAGGCATTGAGGTAGTAATTAAAGAGAGGCTTAAAGCTTGTTTGTTCATTAAAATGTCTATCGACATAGTTAAAGATAAAATCTTTCTCTGTTTCAGTAAAAAATGACCAGACATGCCCGAGTGCTGGCCATGAGCGACGAAACTCAGGATCAAAGGCTCGAGTTGATAATTGCGCTAGCTCATTGTAACTTTCTTTTTTAAATGCTTTTAGAAAGTTTACATAGTCACTTATAATACTCGATTCTTTTTCTTCAATAATCTCTAGCATACTCAGCGCTACACCAAGATAGTCTTGCTCTCCATACTTGCTCACCAAATTACCAATTTCGCGCTCAGATTGCTCCGTCGCCTCTAGCACTGACTGACTTAATATCCTAACAAGTGGCAAAATACCTGGAACAGCGATGAGATCAACAAGTGATTTTTTTAATCTCACAACACTTAACTCATGTACTTTGTCGGTTAGATTTACTTTTATCGATCTAAATTCTGGGCATGATTGAGATGCGACCTGATGAAGGGTTATGTCTTCCTCGAGGTATCGAGTTAACTCTGCACCTTCAAGACTTTTTAGTTTATTTAAAATGATGAGAAGATGGTGATCGAGATCAACATAGAATGATTTCTCGCTTAACTGACTACATTTCAATCCCATTTTGCGCACAGCCGAGATTGAGCGCAGATCATCCAAGACGAACGGATTATTCTTTCTAAAGGCCAATAGTTTCTGCAGCAGCTCGACATTAAAAGCATTACTATTAACCCAGCCGTAAATCGTTTTCTCCAAAGGAAGATTCGAGGTATTTAGCAAACTTGCAACCAACCTAGAGTCAGTATCTGTTTTAGGCTTGGCCATGAAGCTTACGAGTGTATCTAAAAACTTTACTCTCGATGTTTTAAACTGGGGTGAAGTTAAGACTTTTGAAAAACGTTTACCGAAATCATCAGGAAGTGAAACTGTATTATAAATAAGCGGGGTCAAAAGCTTGTGAATTCTCTGGTTTTCCACGGCCACTAGGTTTAGCGCCTGCATTGAGTCTGTGACATGCTTTTTAGATATTTTTGCTTCTCTGTCGCATTCTTCACCAGCAGCACAGCGAAAAAGAGCATTCATTCCGTCGTAGAAATTTGTATCGCTTAACGCGGTAATTGCCTTACCAAGATCTTCAAGTCCGTCTTCATCATCAAGTTTTTGTGTTATGCCAATAAATTGTCTTAACACTTGTCGATCATTTAGTGCTTCGCTTGAGAGTGGCATTAAAAGATGATTCCACTTTTCACTGGAAATCTTGGCCACCTGTTTCCTCATATTGGGAAACTTTTTTGACCACTGAGTACAATCAAAAATTGCCAATTGGTTTTCATGATCAAATAAGTTTTGAAAGAGATTCATTTTCGAACATGCGATCAAGCGATCATTCTCTATATTTTCAGTATATGAGTCTTCAATTTGAGATGGTGTTTGCTTTGTGCATGACACAAATACAAATAGTAGTAGAGTTAATATTGAAATTGCTCTTTTAGTTACCATCTCTTCCCATAAAGAATTTCTGCGCTACGCCAGTATTGATCTGATAATCACTCATTGTTATTTCAGATTTTATTGTCGATGACTGAGCCCCTTCTTTGTTTGTCATCGCTTCAACTTTAGTATTTGTTCTTACAGATTGAGGAACTCCAAATCCATCTTTCGCAATATAGTTAATAGAGGTATCCACAGTTGTTTTTTGAATACCTGTAACACCCTCAACTACGACCTGGGTTACAACATTCTTACTGTGACTCCATGGCTTCTGCTCACTTTTGAAAACAGCTATTTGTGAGCCAGACGGCGAATAGGTTTTCATACTTTTTAGTGTTGAATCAGCTGCGAATACTAGGTTAATTTGACTGATTGCCTTACTGTGAGTTTCATCCTTGCCTTTTAATAAGACGTCACTATTTTTAAGTTTTGTTGCTTGAAAGTTATAGCCACGCAATCTCCCGCTTAGGTCTTGAGGCACCACATACTCTAATCGCTCATAGATAATTTTCTTGAGCTCTTGCTTTAAAGCATCAAATCCTTTGGGCAGACCCATAACTTCAATTTCAACACGTCCAGGAGACATCCAGTAAACAACAAAGTGAGGATCATTAAGTTTTGTTAAGGCATATCGCTCTTTAATACTCGATTCCAATCCATCAACTCTCGCTTTAAAAACGACTTCCTTGAGACCGTATTTAATCGGTGAGTATTGATTTTGATCAAATCTTTTAATAAGGTCGCTATCGTTATTTGCACTGGCGATAGAAACCGCCAATCCGAAAACAACCAATGATATAATTTTTAGAATTAGTGCTCTCATTTTAAACAATATTCCTCCAATTATATAATAGACGCTAATTGAAGTTCATCGAAGAGAGAGCATATTTCTCCACGTTGGCAGGTACCTGACCAATATTCTTTTTTCATTGCTAAATCTTACCAATCCGGCCGCCCCCTTCACTGGCTTCAGATATTTAGCCTTGGTCCAGACAAGATGAACGTCATCGAGCGTGCTTTTTGAGTACTCTTTTAGAATGGAGCCGATGAGTTCCCATGTTTTTTGGTCGGGTAACTGATTCGACTTACAAAAGAGATGGGCTCCAGTTTGATTTTCGATATGTACCCACAGATCATCTTTTTTTGCCCACGTCTTTCGTAAATGATCGTTTGCTCTAGCACTTAGCCCTACAGCTATAAGGTAGCCACCTGGTAACTGAAACTCCTCATGGCTTAATCCGGTTTTATCATCTATCTTTATTTCCGCTACACTCTTCGTTTGCGGCAAATTCCATCCCAAACTCTCAGCACTAAAAACGAGTTCTAATTGTTCTATATTATTACTTGATAAGTTTCTCAAGGCACTCAATCGGTCTTGCTGTAAGACTATGGCCTGTTTAAATCTCTTCGCTTTGGCATAGATCAAGTCCGCTTTTTGATACTCATTGAGTCCTTTTTTTAATTTAATCTTATGCCCGTCTATGACAATCTCATTTTTATACTTTAATTCTTCAGTATTCTTGGCAATCTCATACATTCGCTCGTAACTGGAAAGTTTTTCAATATCCTTCTCAATCTTCTTATACTTGCGATTTTTTTTCTTGAGCGATTTTTTATTTAAGCTCTGCTTATGCTTCTCTATCCAATGATCGAGTTTTTCTATGGGATTTTCGTTATTGTTCTCATGGCCGCAGGAATCAAAGTGATCATCACTGCCCTTAAAGCTTTTTGAAACTGTCCTCTTCTCATCGTTTCCAATAATTTCTATGAAGTGAAGTCTATTTTCTCGATATCCAAATTCAATCGAGTATTTTTGACCATGCGCTTCTAACTTTATCGTATTATCAAGTGTTACTTGAGGCATCGATAAGAGCCATTTGCCTTTAATTTTTGCCCTCAACCATTCAACTCCAACGTCTTTTATTCGATATTTGGCAGGAGGAGTATATTCACTTAATGAGATACGGTTCTCAGGCTTCTTTCGCCCCATCCACAACCAAAGTGTCTTACCCGGAACTCGAATTGAAACACAGATATGCAGCGGTGTTGCATAAATCTTTTGTACTTGGCACGGGATCGTGGACGAGTCCTTATCACGCTTGTATTCTTGACCCATGTCAAAAGACCTCTTTCATTCTTCAAGCTTCCTTCACCTTATAGATTGGCATGATATCACGGCCCAGATGAGTTCTCGTGCCTGTTTTGACCACACAAAGCAAATTTTGTCAGGGCATGAAGCTTTTTTATCTCTTGAGCGTATTGAGCTTGAGCTTTTAAAGCAAGATTGCCTGCACACATTAAGCTCTGCCACTGCACGTCTTACCCAGCAACTCCATCGACTTGGTGACGACTTTATCTGTAGCGCCAGCAAAGATCTTAGTAAAGGCCGTGTTCCGACGATTCGCGAGCTGCATCAGCTTGCACTTTTACTCGAAGCTGATGAGATCTGGTTGGATACTTTTGAAAGAGATCTCGACACTGAGGAGAAGAAACTTTTTTCTGCTCCAAGTATCTTTAATAAAAAGCTACTTTCTAGTTTGCGTGAGTTTATTTGGGAAGATGGCACTATTAATGAACGTGGCTTCAAGGAGCTGCGAGAGCTTAGTGACGAAATTCTTGAACTAGAGGCCTTTGCTAGAAGAAAGATTTCAGAAATACAAAAACATAGCGACAAGAAGTTCGCTAGCTCTGGTGACTTCGATATTATTAACGATCGTTATGTTTTGCCAGTATCCTCCGATAGTTATAATGCAAGCTATGGTCCCATTGTTCACCGCTCACGAAGCGGCATGACCCTTCTGGTTGAGCCGCCTGAGATGAGAACCTTCTCACTTAGACGCTCCGAACTTCTTTCAAAGCGTGACTGGCTAGTTTTTCAAAAGTGCAGAGAGCTTGGCGAATTACTTGCTCCGCTGGCAGTAGAGTTTGATCGTTGGTCAGAGTTTGCTCTTGATTTTGATCGGCTTCAAACACTTGCCACCTTCGCCTCAAATAAAAAATTCTGCAGGCCTGTGGTTTCAAATAGTATGGGACTAGAACTCAAAGGTGCTTTTCATCCATTAGTAGATCAGTGTGTCCCTAACGATGTAACAATTAACTCTTCTCATCAGGGCGTCATTCTCTCTGGACCCAACACCGGCGGTAAAACGGTTCTCTTAAAAAGTGTTGCCATAAGCGTGGCTCTATTTAGGCTTGGCTGCTGGACTCCTGCCGAGTCAGCTAAGATTTTCCCATACACTCAGCTTTATTTTTTTTCGCATGACCTGCAAGACATAAACCAGGGCTTAAGTTCTTTTTCTTCTGAAGTGAAAAACTATTCTTCACTTGTAGAAGACTTAAATCACGATTCTTTGATCATTATTGATGAAATTTTTAACTCAACATCATCTGAAGAAGCATCGGCCTTAGCTGTTTCACTCCTAGAGTTCTTAGCAGCGAAGTTCTCTCCCCAGATACTCTTATCGACTCACCATCATGGTATTAAGACTATGCTTAGTAGCATGGGGAATTATCTCTCCTGCCATATGGCAGTGGATAGTCACGGCCACCCCCTTTATCGTATTGTTTGGGGCTCGCCAGGCAGCTCAAGAGGAATCGATACATTTGAGAGACTTTCGCGTCAAACAAACTGGGGCAAACCATTAGCAAGAAGAGCTAAAGAGTTACTTGGATCGCAGGTCTTTGATTATGAGAGTGCCCTGACAGAGATTAATGCTCAAAAAGCTGAGTATTTTTTAAAGCAACAAGAAGCCGATAAGCAATTACAAAGTTTGAAAAGCGAACAGGCGGCTTTTAACTTGCAAAAAGAGACTCAATTGCACCAGGCTAAAGAGCTTCTTTATAAGAAATATGAGAAAATTGTTTCTCGAGCTCAAGATGAAATCGACAGATTTAGGTCCAATAAATCCTCACCAAGACGTACTCTCGATACGCTTGCAAAAGGCAAGGCTGAGCTGCGCCCTCAAAAATCAAGCGTACACAAGACCCCAGATAATCTTTTGCAGCTTCCTCCCGATGCAACAGGCCTTAGAGTTTGGTCTAATGCTTTCTCAAAAACGGGGACAGCTCTACAAGACAAAGGCGATAAAATATTAGTTGATTTTAAAGGACTTAAGTCTTGGTGCAAGAAAGTGGATCTGCAATTACTTCGCGATCAAGCTAATGATGTTAAACACCAAGTTAGTGTTCAGGTTCAACGCGAGCTTATAGGGAAGACAACATTAGATTGTCGTGGTCAAAGGCTCGAAAGCTTTCAGTCTGAGGTTAATATTTGTCTACAAGAGCTTTTAAGCGGCGATATCCCATATTTAGATATCGTTCATGGCCACGGTGATGGAATTCTGAAGAAATGGCTGAGGCAGTTTTTAAAACATGAACATGATTACTCTTGGGCCCCGCTCGACGGAAATGACGGAGCCACAAGAGTTGAACTTAAGAAATCCTAATGAATCATCTCACCAATTCTCCAAGGTCTGAACTTAAATGAGTCCTCACCAAAGGGGAAAATCAATGAGAACCAGACTAAAATAGCCTCACCTTTAATAAGTTTATGGTCTACATAACCCCAGAATCTTGAATCGTAGGAGAAGTCGCGGTTATCACCCATGACGAAGTATTTTCCTTCGGGAATAATCTTCTTTTCATAGTCTGTTTTGTAATAATTATCGACGTCTTGCTGAATAAAGTGATCGTGCTCACCAGTTTTAGATTTATAGAACTTTAAATTATAATTTTTAAACTTCTCATCCATGTCAGACATAATTTCTCGACCATCAATTTCCATTTGATCTAATGGCTGGTCATTAATAAATACTCGCTTCTCTCTGATTTCAATACTATCTCCAGGCAATCCTACTACTCTTTTAATATAGTTAATTGATGGATCTGATGGATATTTAAAGACGACGACATCGCCACGAGTAGGCTTAGATTCACCAAAAAGATAAACTGGATCTGAATCAATTCCAAAGAGGCTGATGTCACTAAAGGGCAATTTAAAGCCATAGGCAAACTTGTTAACTAAAATAAAGTCCCCAATCATCAGTGTTGGGATCATTGAGCCAGAAGGAATTCTAAACGGCTCAAAGAAGACTGATCTAAAAATGAGAACTGAGATAACGATCAAGCTGATCGACTTAGCCTCTTTTTTAAACTTTTCTTTTTTTGTTAGGCCACCGGAACTCAAGTTATTTGTCTGAGCGCTGATTTTTTCCTGATCCATTAGCTTCTTCCTTCAGATTGCTTGCGTACCTGGCTACTTCCGTCTTTTATAAATGCATTTTCTATACGTAATATTTTCTTATAATAATATTCTATAATTTCTTTAGCTAAGTATGATGACTTAACATACCACTTGTTATCATTGACGATCATGATACAAACAGAGATTCCTCTTCCCGCCGCTTCGTCTTTGGGAATAGCAAAAGATGTAAACCAATCTCTCTTACCATCAGGCATACCACCTGAAATACTACCCGTTTTTCCACCAACCTCGACCAACTTTCTAATTTTACGATCAAATCGCCTAAAGCTACGACTAGCTGTACCACGTGAAACGGTCAGCTCCATCATTTGGCGAAGGGCCACCGCGCTCTCCGGCCTAAGCGCTTCTCTTTCTTTTCTCTTAGCAAGCCAAAGAACTTCACCTGTTTCAACATCTGATACTTTTTTCAAAAGCCTAGGAGTAACGAAGCGACCACCATTAGCTGCAATGGAAGCTATCGCCGCACCATGAATTGGAGAGATCAAAGTATCGCGATTAAAGCCAGAGGCCAACTCTGCAAAGTTATACTGATTTTCTGGCATTTCAACAATTGAACGCGATAGATGAACCTCTTCCATAATTTCGCGGTTAAAGCCAAAATCATAGGCCATCCTCATTAAGCTTTCAGAGGTTGTTTGATTGATGGCCGCTTTCCCAAAGATCACATTATTAGAAAATGCAAAAGCTTTTTCTAAACTCTGATAGCGCGCCCAGCGACTATTCGTTTTTTCAAGTTGCTTCTTATAAAGAGTCGTTCCTCTTCCATGAAACTTAAATCTCGAGTCTTCTGTAATTGGAGTATTTTCCAGTAGGTCTGCTGCCGTCACGATTTTAAACAAAGAGGCTGCTGGATGAGTTGCTGTGAAGGGGAGAGCTGGTCCAAACTCACCAGCTTTTTTTGAATGTCCAAGGCTTACTAAAAGATTACCTGAGTCATTATCCATAACAACAACTGCCACATGAGCAGAAGAGTAACGTCTAATAAGTTTTTTTACATGTGCCTCTAGCTCTTCGTTGATTCCGTACTCTAGCGAAATTTCTTTACCATCAAGGTTTAACCTTGTTGGCCTCTCTCCACCCTCATGAAAGTAGCGATCAAGCTCAATTTTCACAGATTCAAAAAGCTCTATCTTCTCAACTCTGGCCACTTCGGTTTGATGATCTTTCCATGCAATCGTACCCATCCATGAGGCTAATCCTATGGCCAGGATGATAAAGGAAATCGCGAAAATTTTATGCTTGCGGTGAATTCGGCTCATTTTTAAGATATTTCTTACCTATTACAAAGAATTCCTTACTCACCGATCTTGTAGATTTAGGCTTCAGGAAACTTAAGTTCTCAAACAAATGCTTCTGAGATTTTAGATAATCTTGCGCGCTCTGGCTATCGAACACCTTAATTACTAAATTTCCATTTTCCTTGAGAAATACTGGCAAAATATCAAAGATTTTCTCAACCAGCGCCAACGAGCGATCCTGATCAACCGAGCGAATACCTGTGGTATTTGGGGCCATATCGGACAGAACCACATCAAAATATCCCTGAGCACCTATATCATCAGGCTTTGTGACATCAAAAATAGACATCTCAAGTAGATTTACATTTTTTAGATGGACCAGTTGCTTATTGAGCGGTCTTATATCGATGCCTATAACACTTCCTGTCTCACTTACTCGCTTAGAAGTATATTGAATCCAAGAGCCTGGATGATAACCCAAATCAACGACATGATCGCCAGGCTTCATAACGCCATACTTCTGATCTATCTCTTCTAGCTTATAGATACTTCTGGCCAAAAAATTCTCTTTCTTGGCCTTATTAAAATAATGATCTTTAACTTTAAACTTTTTATTCATCTAACATCCAAGCTGCATCGCTGGTTGTGCCCCAGATCATTGGGTCTTTCCAGCTAATTCGATCAAGTTCGGTAACTGCGACTCCTCGAGAGTAGAACTGGCGGTTAGTCTTATGCAGTAAAATACTTCCTGCAGCAATATCCCAGATAGACTTAGGTCGCAACGTCGCCACAAAGTTTGCCTGACCCGAGGCCATTAGACCTAATTTCAGTGCAATACTTCCCATTGGCTTTAGTTCACGATGCTCTTTTTTCAACAATGCTTGGAACAAACCTTTTTTCCACTCTGATCTAGAAATTAAACCGTGGCTCATCTCGCTTTTAAGCGGAAGACTCATTTGCGAGTGCACTTCAAAATCGCTGAATAAGTGAGTGATAAAGCCACTGGCCAGTGGATCAGACAAATCAGGAGAAGGCATGAAGGCAAGCGACAGTGAACACTCATTAGTGCCAAAAACGAGGCCAGCAGTACCATCGACCGGATCGAGGATAAAGCAGGGAAACTTCAGCTTATGATCACCCTCTTCGCTAACGATATTAACACCGGGAAAGTTTGTGCGTAAGATCAACTCGACCTTATCCGTAAGTCGTTGATCCACGTCTGTGACCCAACTTCCATCAGGTTTTCGTGACTCATTTAGCTTTATATTGGCTCTATCAAAGATAAGGCTAATTTCTTTATGAATAAGTTCCCGAATGTTTTGATCAATCATGCTTACTATTCATGACACTGCAGCAGTGCAAAAACAATAGATCCGATCATTTTTTTGTGAAAAAAACTAACTAGGCCATTGACTCGGGTTTTTTGTTCACAGCGCGGGCTGAGTTATCCACAATTTTTCGGGTCAAGAGAAAATTTATTTTTTTTAGTCGGGTTCTCATTAAGTATTGTTATTTCAACAACTTGATCTGACTGCAAAAGACGACATTTTTTGGTCCGGGGCAATATGACTTAGAATATGAATAAGCGCACTTAGTTATCCACAGTTTTTCAAAAAACTGACACCTGATTAATGTAACCTAGCCAATCGCGCCAATTTTTCTTAAAAGCGCTGACAATAGGGGATAGAAGCACTTTTAAAGGTTTTTAACCTCTAAATAAAGGGTCGCTAGTTAAAATCTAACACCAACTTCTATCTTCTATTGATTAGGCATCAACCAGAAAATCTTCAGTAATTTCCTCTTCACCAGTGCTGACAGCATAGATCTCCCAGCCACCATCCTTACCTTCGAGCACGTCAGCGAGTAAGCGAATAGATGTCGCTTGTGGCTCAACGTAAACAAATGGCTGGGAAGTAGTGCAAGAACGGCCTGAACCGAATGAATCGATAAATTCCTGATAGAGGTGGCGAGTAAAACCCGATTTGAACAGATGAACTCCTTTTCAATCTGCCAAACGTAAGCCAATGCTTACGCCTCAAATAAAGTTTATCACATTTTTAGGAATCTATACCAAAAAGTCTTAAGAATATTTTTACCCGGCCCTCAAAGTGAGAATCGAGTAAGCAAATGAGAATATAAATTAGGTAGATCATATTGCGACTAGAGCGCAGCCTGCTAATCGTTTGAAACAGGAGCTCAAGTGGTAAAACCGAAAGTATAACTAAGGGCCAGACGCTCGAGAAATCGATCCCCATGATAGGTGTCAGTGTCAAAGAGAACGCCACAACCACAATCCAACTAATAAATATTTGCTTATAGGGTTCAATGTCACCATTTAATCGCCACGGATGATGACCACTTTTTTTGATAAGCAGTTTTGTTGCAATCACGGCCACGCCCACAGGCGCCAAGCTAAAGAACGCCTTCCTAGTGAAAGCGAACCAGCCCGATTCAAAAACACTTGTCATGTGCCAGCCAAAATCCCTTAGCGCCTCCCCTTCAGAGAGTAATACGATAGCGCACAGGGCGTAGCCAAAGGAGGCGTACTTAAGGACTTGGCGGCGATACCACTTTGTCTTCTCTTTTAAAAATATTCTATCTACAAGGAGTGCCTGGGCAATCGCCAAAAATGAAAGAGAGGGGTGAAGTAAGCTGCCCCAATAACTAATTAATCCAAGAAAAAGTCCCGTCCTATATGTTGTACTTTTGACCACCCAGAGCATCGACCATACCCACAATAGACTATAGGTCGTAACGAGTGCTGCCGCATGATCAAAGCTTAATATCTTTGACCAACCCCAAGTTGAAAGTGCTGCAAATATTCCAAGTAAAGACAACCGGCGCGAGACGAAGTAGCGCATAAGCGCATACAGCACCAAGAGATACATCCCCATATTGACCGTATACATATGAGTCGACCAAGCTAGTCGTAAGAACTCTGGATACTTTTTAAATGGGTAATAGCTAACTGTTAAAAAATTCCAAAAGTGATTTCCAATTTTTTCTTGCGGATCAAAGAAAAGCTTTAGTGAGTTGATGCTTGAAAAAGTTGGAAGTTCAGGTTGTGACACTACAAATAAAATGCATATCAAGGCGACGAGAGTTTTTTCAAATCTATCGAGATGCTTAAATTCATTAAAGTTTGAGGACATGGACTCTTTAATAATCTTTCCCCTCGTGGGCCATGAGTAAAAGAGTCCAAGCGAAATCCAAAATGCCCAAAAACAGTTGTAAATCCATTTGGAAGGCAGCAGGGCCAAAAGATTAAAGAAGAGGATGATCACGAACATGCCCAGAAGTAGGCGGTAAGCAATTCTGTCTGTTGAAGAATTTAAGCGGTAGAAGATTTTTAAACGGTGGTCGACTTCTTTGCCAAGCAGGAACCACTGACTAAGTAGAAAGCCTATGTAGAGATACATCATGGCCAATAGCCAGCCGTTTTGTAGCTCTAGCGCCTTTGGAATCAATATGGGTATGAGTAAA